>ENA-OQMN01000035-OQMN01000035.1-human-gut-metagenome-genome-assembly--contig:-NODE-35-length-51669-cov-11.316325_pt1 | contig 51669 bp, 40 predicted proteins | sample MGYA00242765_ERZ504861 | MGnify/ENA primary metagenome ERZ504861 (study PRJEB26092, sample SAMD00036417) | human gut metagenome | host: Homo sapiens | study: EMG produced TPA metagenomics assembly of... | reverse complement strand
ATCTGTACTGACATGATCCAGATCGGTGTTCCATCCGTATCGAATGCATCTTTTTTGTAGATACGCACATAGACGGGAGATCCATCTGCCGTGAGGATCCGGCCTTCTCCTTCGCCCTGGATTTGACGAAAGCGTGCATTGTCAAGGAATGTGGCATCTTTCTTATAGAAAAGATTCTTCAGTGAACCCTTTGTCTGCTCCATCAGGGACTCATAGCTGTGGTTCAGATTATGCAGCAACAGATCACTGACCGACAGGATCGACAATTCGGCATCATAGTACCCGGCAATGGTTCCGACACCGCCATTATGATAGATCGTCTCCCGCATGGCCTGAAATGCATTTTTTCCCAGCCTTACCGTATCGGAAGTGTAGATTTCATCTGTAATTCTTCTATCGAATTTCATGTTCATCCTCGCAGGGTTTCGATCCCGCTGCTTCCTTCCATTCCAGCGCTTCCGTTGTATCTCACAAGGCACACTACGGGAACTAGGTTTATATTATACCCACTCCGCACTGTCATTTCAAGTCCTGCCAGACGTTGGCTATGTAAAAAAGAGAGGCCAATCTGCGTGAAAATTTACGCAAGTTGATCCCTGTACTTTTCCACAATCCGGCTATCAGTATGGACAGTCGCCCTGCGATGCGGTAAGGCGGGAATTGCGCGGTGTTGCCTTAATGGGCGAAGGTCTCCGCGTAGGGCGACCATGCGTAGCTCAGGCAGTAGGAGGTGTAGCTTGCGGCGGGCACGCGGATGCGGCAGAACGCGGGCGCACCGTCGAGCAGAGCCTGCCCCACGGAAAGCCGCGCGGGGTCCGGCTGGGTCAGCGTAATTTCCTGCAGCGCGGGGCATTTGGCAAAAAGCCCATCCGGAAGCGCTGTGATATTTTGCTGTATCGTCAGTTTTTCCAGCGCGCTGCATCCCGCAAACGTGTCGGAGGCCAGCGCCGTCACGGGTCGGCCGTCCACCTCGCCCGGAACTGTCAAGGTGCGGCGGCCTCGTCCCGCCGCATTGACGACAAGACGGTCACTTTCCCATGTAAAATATGCAGCATCGCTGTTATTTGTGGCTTCTGTTTCGGTCTGTATCCGGCGGGCGGGCATGGCGGGCAGCGCGATTTCGGTAGACGAGGTGTCACCCAGTACAGCTTTGAGATCGCGGATGAGCTGCCGCGTAAAGGCGGTCTTGCCGCTCATGTTCAGATGGAAATTTGTGTCATAGAACCACCCGGCGTCCATCACGCAGGCATGCGGATCACCTGCCAGAGGTGCAGTCAGCTGCGACTGCAGATGGTCGGCATACGTGTCAATATCTTCCGCATTCGCTACAGCAAGCACATTCATCGGCGGGAAATGATACAAGACAACTGCCCCGACAGACTCGGCCTGTGCAGTGTAGGCGTTGAGCGCATCACGGAAGTCGGTGTCCAACATTGAGGGATCAAAGCGTACCGGCATTGTCGTGTCATAACCATCCGGCATAATATTGACGCTGCAGAGCGGATTTACCACATCGCCCACCGCATTGAAGGAGCCGCGGCGATAGACGCCGTCCGGGGAAGGCGCACCGGTGAGAAAATAGCGGAACTTCGCACCTGCAAAGCGCGGAAACGCCCCCAACAAAGGCCCAAAATCCCGCGCGTGCAGGCAGGCAAGTGCCGAAAAGTCTCCGTCAACAGCCTGCCAAAAGGCATCCGCGCCGACGGTATCGGAAAGCGCCTGACGCTGCTGCTCCGGCATGATGACGACAAGATCGCCGGGGCGCAGTTCCTTTATGGACAAATCCAGCATGACCCGTGTGCCGAGTGCTGCGTACAGGCCAAAATTAACGGGCTGATAGTCAGGCAGCTCCCGGGCCAGCAGAGCGCCGTCAACGCCGAAAGCGGCTGCACTGCCGCCCACAAGAATAAGACGCGGTTTATCGCTTTCCGCGGCCAGCAGGGCACGCTTGGCGGGCAGTTTCCCCACAAACGTATTGCTGTACTGCGCGGGCAGGGCAAAGCCCCACACCGTCAGGAGCAACGGTATGGCGATAAAAACACAGAGCATACTTGTAAACAGTTTTTTCATGGCAGGGTCAGAATTGGAAGTAGATAAAGGCATTGGTCGTGCCCGTGTGCAGTGTGGAAAACCACGCGGCGACCACAGTCAATGCCAAAAGACAGAAGGCCAATACGCTGCGCGGGGACGGTGCTGCGGACGACGTCTCGGGCAGCAGATGCAGGCAGAGCGCCCCCAAAACAAGCTCTGCCACCGGCTGTATACCGATGCTCAGCAGCGTTGTATGCAGTGTGCTCAGCGACCAGTCGACAGGCAGGCGGGACAGCAGCAGAAGGGCATCCGAGACAGAGGCTGCCCGGAAAAAGACCCAAGCGATGCTGACCAGAGAAAATGTATAGGCGTGGCGTAGGCACACGGCGGTCCGGGTGCGGGCCTTGTGCTTTCCGCCGCAGGGGGTCAGGGCTTTTTCCAAAAGCAGCAGCGCACCATGCACACCGCCCCACACCACGAAATGTAATGCGGCGCCATGCCAGAGACCGCTTAGCAGAAACACGACCATGGTATTTACGACCAGCCGTGCCGTGCCGCGGCGCGAGCCGCCGAGCGGGATATAGACGTAGTCCGTAAACCACCGCGTCAGGCTGATGTGCCAACGGCGCCAGAAATCACGCAGGGAGTCTGCGCGATAGGGGTGGTCAAAATTGCGGCTCAATCGCACACCCAGCAAGGCAGCGGCCCCGACGGCAATGTCGGAATAGCCGGAAAAGTCCCAGTAGATCTGCCCGGCAAAAAGCAGTGTCGCCAACAGAACAGCCGGGCCGGGGACATCGGTCGGGGAGGCGTAGACGGAATCCACAAACACGGCAGCGGTGTCTGCCAGCAGCAGCTTCTTTGCAAAGCCGCGCACCATCCAAAGCCAGCCGCGGCTGTCCATACGGCGCTCCTGCGCGTGCAGCTGAGGCAGAAGCGCCGTGCTGCGTTCAATCGGCCCCGCTACCAGCTGCGGGAAAAAGCTGACGAATAAGGCGTAATACCCCGGATGCCTCTCCGGCATGAGCCGCCCGCGGTAAATATCAATGACATAGCTGAGGGTCTGAAATGTGTAAAACGAGATGCCCGCGGGCAGCAGAAGCGGCACATCTGTGCGGAAAATCCCGGCATATTTGAAGAGGCACAGACACCCGATGCACAAAACTGCCGCACAGGTCAGCCAGAGCTTTTTGGCCGTCTGTGTTTTGCTTTTTGCGATGCCCAGTGCCGCTGCATAGGTTCCCAGCGTGATACCCGCCAGCAGCGGAAGTGCCTGCGGACTGCCCACAGCGTAAAATCCGAGGCTGGCGGCCAGCAGCAATACCCAGCGCCGGCTCGGCGGCAGCATCCAATGCAGGGCCAGTACGATAGGAAAAAGCAGCACAAAAGCGGGTGCGGTGAAATTCATAAGCGCCCTCCTATCGGCCACATTGCGGCGGCGCAGGGAATCAACAGGCAGAGCAGCATTGTGCGGGTGGACACATCCAGTACCAGCGCTGCCAAAACCACCGCAGCACCCGAAACCATGCCGAGCGCTGCGGCCCATGCCCGGCGATGGGCCGCCAGTGCCAGCACAGTGGTCAGTGCAGCCAGAGCGCAGACAAGAATCATGGCGCAATCCCCTCCCCTTGCAGTTGTTTTGTCAGTGCATCAATGACCTGTGCCGTGCGCATAGTCACCCCGTTTGTGGACAGATGATTGTCGGTGCCGTAGAAATACCGCCCGGGCATCAGGGAATCCTGCAGCGGCGTCAAGAACACAACATCGAGATTTTCTCGGAAATACGCATCCAGCGCGGCCACAGCCTCCGGCGTGGAATCCGCCGAAACGGCGCGGCTGTTGCGCGGGCTGTACGTCAGGTACACCCGCACGCCGTCTGCCGCAAAGCGGTCAAACTCGGCGTTGGCGGGGGCTATATACGTGTCATACGGGAAGGACGCCGTTGTGTAATCCACAGGCAGTCCGTAAATCGGCGTGTCATCGACGGCATCGGGGCGGTACAGAACATAGTCACCGTACTCGTTGTAGCTCGGCGTGTCAACGGCATTTCCGTCCTCGTCCAAATCGGACGGCGAGACGGCATAGCTGCGCGCCGCCATGTCTGCGCGGGTCTGCAAATAGGAGCCAAGTGCCGAAAAAACGCCGCTGTACTGTTGCAAATTGAGCCGTGCGACAATGTCGTAGTCAGCCTCGGCCATACAGAAGAAGGCGTCGTCAAAGGCGTTTGTCGTGCAGAACTGGCGCTTGGCGGCGTCAAATTCGGGCGAGAGCAGCAGCAGGTCGCCGGGGCGCATCTGTGCGCGAATCAGCTCGAGCTGCGGCAGCGCATTGGTGTAGGCGAACACACCCATGTTCACGACCTCATAATGGGACAGGGCAGCATCCAGCGCGGCGCTGTCATACCCGAACCGCGCCGAGGAACCGGAGAACAGCACAAGCTTCTGCGTATCGGCCAATGAGAGCAGGCGGTCGTACTTATCGGCGAACGTCGCGTAGTAACTGCCGCTGTAGACGGGCACAGTCGCGGCATTGATGTACAATGTTTGCAGGCTTGTGCAATCTTCAAATGCGTAATCGCTGATCTGCTGCAGGTTGTCAAACAGGGTCACGCTCTCCGCGGCGCTGCCGCTGAAGGCCCCGGGCTGCACGCGGCGCAGGGTATCCGGGAAGATGACTGTTTTACAGGGTGCATCGGCAAAGGCCCCCGCCGCAATTTCCACGACGGGTGCACCGCCCAGCGTATCGGGGATGACAAGCACTTCTCCCTCGCCCTGCCAGCCCGTTATAGCTGCGGCGTCGTTTTCAACTGTGTAGGTGAACTCCGCGGCGTCGTTTTGAGCAGCCCACTGCGCGTAAAGCCGCGCGCCGGGCTCGGTCCGACTGCCCAGCCCAACGGCCTGACCACTGCCGTCCGGGGCGGTGTTCCACCCCGTCAGCGTGTACCCGGGGCGGGTGAACAGCGCATCGTCGATGGCGGTGTTCAGCCGCAGATGGCTCGCGGTGACAGGCACAGTGACCCAGCCGCCGCCGCAGTTGTCATTATAATACAGCACAGTATCGCTCTTTTCCGCGGTCACTGCCACGGCAACGGAGTAGCGGACATCGGGCAGCGTCAGGATGTACGCCGCGCCGGTGCGGGTAAGCGAGGCACCGGGATAGTCTGCGCCTGTCAGCGTATAGCCGTCGGCAGGGGTCAGGGTGAAGTTCACACTCTGCCCCGGGGTAACGGCTGCGGTCTGGGTCTGCGCTGTAAACGCAGGCGAGGATTCCAAAACGATGCGGCACTGCACCGCAGGGGCTGCCGGGGCGGCGGCACAGTCTGCCAGCAGAACCAGCATGGCAAGGATAAGCATCAGGCGGCGCAGGTGGAACACATCCTTTCAGAAAAAATCTGTTTTTTACATCATAATACAAAATACCCCGGAGAGAAAGCCCCCCGGGGTGTGGATGAGGAAAAAGCTGTCACGATGAAGTGACGCGGGAATGGCGCATAATTACTGCTCGTTCACGTTGGTGAACGCGGCAATGATGTTCAGCACCACGGCAATCAGCAGCGCGGCCGTGCCGTAGATGGCGCTGGACAGGTCAGCCATCGTCTGGGCGTTGTTCGTAAAGGTCATGATCGAGGCGATGGTGTTGACGCGGGGGCTGATGAACTGTACGGCAGCCACGACCAGCGTGATACCGGCAACTACGCTCATCGCATCGGCGGCAATGGCCAGCTTTTTGTCCAGCACGACGCGCAGCACCAGTGCAAGGATGGCGATGACGGCGCAGCCGATGACAACCGGGCTGGTGCCGATCTTGCGGAAGGAATCAGTCCCGGCGTTGACAATGCAGAAGCCAAGGCCGACAGCACCGGCAACGGCGGTCAGAAGCGACAGGATCAGACCTGCGCCCTTTTTATTCGTAGAACTCATGGTTTGCACTCCTTTACTGCTTCTTGGATTTGCGGTCATTCAGCACATACATGGCGGCGGCCAGTACGGTCAGGGCGGCAAAGACGACCTGCACGGCAACGAGGGCGTTGTCATACCAGGTGCGCACGCTGACAAGGCGGGTGCTGCTGGCCATGCCGTCCAGCGCGTTGGAGTTGGCCAGCGCGTAGGCCTGCCATGTCATGGCCTGCTTGATGGCGCCCATCAACTCGGTGTCCTGACCAACATTCTCGGTGGTCCAGTAGGCGAACTTTTCGCTGACAGCGGCCATCGTGTTCTCACCGGTGAAGGTGGTCATCGTGCCGCCGTTGAGGGCATACTCCTTCAGCACGGCATAGTTGGGGTTCATGATGAAGTCCTGGCTCTCCAGACCCTTGAAGCCCCACTCGCCGCGCAGAATGTTCTTGAGCAGACCGGTGTGGGCGTTGGCGGCGGTGATGCCGACACGGTTGAAGGCGGTCATGATGCCCAGAGCGCCGGCATCCTCGATGGATGCCTGGGTGCCGCGCAGCTCGTTCTCGCGGGCCTGCTGCTCAGTCATAAAGACGGAAACGCCGGTACGGTTGATCTCGGTATCGTTGAAGGCAAGATGCTTGGGGGCAATGATAACGCCGTACTCCTTGCCGCCGCTGATAAAGGCAACGGCCTGACCGGAGGTAAGGACGGCATCCTCGGAATAATACTCGTGGTTGCGGGCGTTATAGGGGGTGCGGTGCAGGTTGGTGCCGCAGCCCCAGAAGATGGTCAGGTTGCTCCACAGGCTGTAGTTGCCGCAGATCTTGCCGTACTCGTTGGCAAGGTCTTTGTTGAAGGTCTGGGCAATGACGGTCTCGTTGGCCATTGTGCCGAACTTGTATGCGAGGTTGGGGTCGTTGGCATCCACGGCGCAGGGGTCGGTACTGGCTTTGTCGGTGTTGGCATACTGGCCGAGAGGATAGGAGTAGATGCCGTTGGGGCCATCGTTCTGGATGGTCTCGGGGCTCATGATAGACTCGATGGCCTTGGTGGAGGTGCCGCCCAGACCCAGACGAATCATGCCCTCCTCCAGGGTGAGCTGATCCATCAGCAGACTCCAGCGCTCATCATCAAGGTCAGTGACACCCTTCAGGTCAGCCAGAGTCAGGCCGTTGTCGGCACCGAAGGTGACGGTGGACGGATCGCCGTTTGCGTTGATCTCATAGATGTCATTGTCCAGAATGTCGAGCATCTCATCGGAGGCGGTCAGATTCTTATAGGTCTTGGGGAAGGTGCCTTCCCAGTCGGCACGGGTCAGATAGGTAGCAGTGCCGGGCAGCCAGCTGTTGATGTCCATGTCGGCCAGCTGGTTCTCAACGGCGGTGCCGTTTTTGGTCGTGGCAAAGGTCGTGTCGTCAAAGGAATCGAGCGTCCAGCTCTTGGCCTTGTCGGCGCTGCCGTCCACACTCTGACCCTCTGCGGCCAGTACATTGTTCACGGCCTCGTGTGCGCCGTTGCCGATGGTGAACCAGTAGTCACCGGCATCGAGAATGTGGCAGCCCTTGGTACCGACCGCGTTGTCAGCCGTGGAATCCCAGCTTGCCATATTCTGCATGTCAGCGGTGATGGTCACAGTCTCGCTGGCACCGGGGGCCAGCTCTGCGGTCTTGCCGTAGTCCAACAGCTGAACAGCGGCTTTCTCCACACCATGCTCTTTGTCGTAGTCGGTATAGGGCAGGCTGACATACAGCTGCACAACATCCTTACCGGCCACGCTGCCGGTGTTCTTGACGGTCACGTTCGCGGTGACGGTCTCGTTTTCAAGGTCAACATTCAGGTTATCGAGGGTCTGCTCAAACGTGGTGTAGGACAGACCGTAACCGAACGGGTAAGTAACCTCGTCGTCGTAGTTCCATGCGCTGCCAGTGGAGGAACCAACGGTGGAGGCGGCATTGCCCTGCCCCATGACGGTGTCAAAGTAGCGGGTCTCGTAGTACTTGTAGCCGATGTAGATGTTCTCGGCCTCGACAATGGCATCGTTCATGCTGATGTCGGGGTTGGCGTTGGCCCACTGCAAATCGCCGAAATTCTGGGCGCTGGGGGCGCTGGCGTTCTTGACGGCATAGGTATCGGTCAGATGACCGGAGGGGCTGACCGCACCGGAGAGAATGTCGGCCACACCGTAGAAGCCGTAGCCGCCCGGCAGACCTACCTGCAGGATGGCGTCAACACCGACGTTATCCTCAATCTCCTGCACTTCCATGGCGCTGGCATTATTCAACAGAACGATGACCTTGCCGCCGTTGGCCGCCTTGGCAGTGACGGCGGCATTGATGAGGTCGCGCTCGTCGTCGGACAGGCCCAGCGGGTCGGTCTGGTTCAGGTTCTGGGTGGGATCAACACCGGCGGTGCCGGGGTTGTAGCTGCCATTTTCAGAGGCGGAGCGGGCAATCGTGACGATCATCACGTTGTTGTCGTTCATGCTGTCTTTCCAAGTGGCGTTCTGGCCGTCCAGCGCAGCCTGGCTCGGCTCCTTGCTGGAGAAAACGCCGGTCGTGGAGGGAGCCGTGATGTGGTTGTACTCAATCGTACCGCCCCAGCTCTGGACTTCGGACTTGAAGGTAGGCTGCAGGGCCTCGTACATATCGGCCACAGTCTGGTTCAGGCTGAAGCCTTTCGCCTTGAATGCCTGCACCATATCCACGGTGTCAGCATCGGTGCCGGTGTTCTCCACAAGGCTGGAACCCATATCGCCGCCCTGAACGGGATAGTAGCTGGAGAAGCCAAGCAGTGTGATCTTCTGGGTCTCATCCTTGGTCAGCGGCAGTGCGCCGTTGTTCTTCAGCAGGACGCTGCCCTCTTCGCTCATCCGCTCACCCACGTCCTAAATGCCGTGCAGCAGCTCGGTAGTGGAGGTGTAGTCGGATTTGAAAGTATACAGGTCAGTGCCGTCGGAGTTCTCGGTCACGAGCTTGGTGCTCTTGGTGCCCAGGAACTTGTCAATGTCGGTGCGGAATCCGTCCACGACGGTCGAGGCGCAGACACTGAGCGCCAGCAGCGACGCCGTGGCCGTGGTCACGCCGCGCCAGACGCGGCGGCCGGATTTTTTCTTACTCATGTTTTTCCTCCTTGTGTATCCTTGTGTATATCGTAATCGCGTGTAGGGCGCGTTACTTCTTGCTGCGTTCCTTGATAGCCTTCTGCTCCTCGGGCAGGTTTTTCTCAACCGTCCAGAACAGGATCAGGATGACGGCGCCGATGATATAGCAGACGGTCTCGACCCAGATATAGCTGACGGAGATCGCGGTCTGTACACTGGCGGTCTGGGCGGCGGTGCCCAGAGCGACGTCGGCGGCCTGGTTATAGCCGCTTCCGTTCAGCATGGCGCTGAAAATGGAATTGCAGATCGGCGTGGCGGCGACCATAAGGGAGCTGTAGATGCTCATGGTCAGACCGTCGGTGCGGATGCCGGTGCGGTACTCAATATGGTCGATAACGTCGGCAATCATGGCCAGGATCAGATAGCAGGCCGGGGAAGAACCCAGACACTTGAGGGCCACGCCGATGGCGACCGGCACGATGTTGCCGCCGCCCAGACCTGCGATGATGCCGCCCGCGGCACCCAGCAGCATGAAGCCGCCGCAGACCAGACGCTTACCGAACTTGTTGGCCAGGGGTACTACAAAGACCGCAGCCACGGCCATCGGGATAGCGCCCATGATGCTGAGCAGGCCCTGGGAGGCACCCCATGCGTCCGCCGTGCCGAAGAAAGTGTTGTCCAGGACCCATTTGCAGAAGTAGCTCATGGAGCCGTTCTTCATCGCGCCGCTCCACTGGAACAGCATATAGAACGCCATGACGATCCACCACATGCGGTCACCGGTGACGGCCTTGAGCTGCTCGCCCAGCGTGGCGGACTTGGCAGGGGTCGCGGTGTCGGCGCGGCCTTCCTCGGTGACGCGCTCACGGGTGAAGAGGAACTGCAGGTAGATGGTCAATGCGCTGAAGATGGCGACGGCCAGCATGGTGAGGAACCACAGGTGCTGGTTCTCCTTCAGCGCGAAGGAAACGAGCATCGGGAATACCATCGAGCCGCAGCCCATAACGCCCAGACCCGCCACGTTGGTGAAGGAAGCCAGCGCACCGCGCTGCTTGCTGTCACGGGTGGAAACGGGGATCATGGTGGAGTTGGCGGTGTTGTAGATGGGGTAAGCGACCGCGTAGTACAGGTTGTACGCGATGGCGATCCAGACCATCTTGGCCATGCCCTCAAACGGCACGATAAACATCAGCACACTGGCGACGGAAAGGGTCAGCGCGGAGAGCAGGATCCACGGGCGTGCCTTGCCGGCCAGAGCCCTGGTGTGCTCAATCAGCTGACCGACGATGAGGTTGGACGCCACGATGAGCACCGTGGAGACCAGCTGCAAGGTCGTCAAAAAGCCAAGATCAAGCTTGAGGACATCGGTGAAGTAGTTCTGCAGGATGCTGGTGAAGATACCCGAGGAAAGCAGTGCACCGAAGGGGCCGATAAAATAGCCCAGCAGCATTTCCGGCATCTTGACGTCGTCGCTGGTGATACGGGACTTCGTCAGCGGCGAGGACCAGAAGTTGGATTTCGAGGTTGACATGATAGAGAGTCACTCCTTCTTTGTGTATATAAGGGCAATACCGCATAATTCTAAGTGCCGATACGGCGAGCGAGGTGCGGCAACTGCTAAGCCAAAAGCGCAGATAATACTTTTTGTATTATCGAGCATTTTGGCAACGCAGATGCCGTGCCGCACACCGAGCCGCAGCGAGGCGCTTCGGAGCGCAACCGCCGCTTGCGGCGGCTCTTGGCGCGGAGATCCGCCGGAGCGGTGCTTAAGCCGTAAGGCAGGAATTATGCGGTGTTGCCTAAGCAAGTTGTTTACGCTATGCCTTTACGCCTTTGCCGTAAAGGTATATTCCCCGCTGCCAAGCACCTTCTCTTCCCCGCTCGGCAGCACGGCGGTGCATTCGGTGCCGACGGGCACTGCCACGGTCATCGTCATCTCGCCGTCCGCGATCTTCCATGCCGCCTTGATCACGCCGTAGGGCGTGCCCACCGTGCCTTCAGCCTCGGTGATGCCGCCGCCGACCACCGGCGCAAACTTGAACTTGCGGTACCCGGCCTCGGTGGGCTCCACACCCAGCACGCGGCGGTAGAGGAACGCGCCCACCGCGCCGCTGGCGTAGTGGTTGTACGAGATCATCATGTCGGTCCCGTCGTCACCGATTGGGCACTCGCCGTTCTCGTCCAGACCGTCCCAACGCTCCCAAACCGTGGTTGCGCCCACGCGGACCTCATACAGCCAGCTGGGACACTGTGTGTTCAGCAGCATCTTGTAGGCAGTGTCGGCGTGGCCGTTGTCGGCCAACGCAAACAGGATGTACGGCGTGCCCGGGAAGCCTGTACCGATCTTGTAGTCGTTCTTTTCAACCAGCTTGACCAGATTCTCGGCAGCCTTCGCCTTGACGTTTTCGGGGAACATATTCAAGTACAGAGGCAGCACATAGGCGGTCTGGAATTCTTCCTTCGTCTTGCCGTTGCCGTCGGTCAGCACACCGCAATAGGCATCGGCCACCTTACGGCTCAGCTCCTTGTACTTGGCGGCGTCCTCGGTTTTGCCAAGGATGCGTGCAATTTTCGCCAGTGTACCGCTGGTATTACACAGGGACGCCGTGGCGGTGTACTTGCTGCGGGCCTGCCACTGACTCATCTTCGGCACATCGGGGGCGACCCAGTCGCCAAAATGCAGCACCGACGGCGTGTGCCAGATATAACGGTGCTTGCCGATGCCGAACCCGGCCCAGAAGCAGCACGCCTTGACGTACTTCTGCATGGTGGGGTACATCATACGCAGCACATCCAGGCTGCCCGTGGCCTCATATAGAGCCCATGGCACCAGCACGCAGGCGTCGCCCCACCAGTCCACGGCCATCTCGGGCATTGTGGCGGGGAAACCGTAGCCCTGGACAGGCACGGTGTTGGGGATGCCGCCGGTGGGCAGCTGCTCGGCCTTGACGTCGCGCAGCCACTTCTCCAAAAAGCGGCTCAGTTCAAAGTTGTACAGCGCGGTGGGCGAGAACACGGCAATGTCTCCGGTCCAGCCCATGCGCTCGTCGCGCTGGGGACAGTCCGTCGGTATATCAACGAAATTCGACTTGGCGCCCCATGTAATGTTGGACTGCAGTTTGTTCAGCATCTCATCGGAGCAGCGGAAGGAACCGCTGTGCTCCACATCGGAGTAGAGCGCCACAGCCTCGATTTCCAGATCCTTCGCATCGACGCCCTTGACCCCCGCATAGCGGAAGCCCATGTAGCTGAACCGCGGGCTGTAGGTCTGCTCGCCGTCGCGGCAGGTGTAGGTCGCCGTGGCCTTGGCCGTGCGCAGGAAGGTCGTGTTTAAGCTGCCGTCGGGGTTCAGGATCTCGGCGTGGCGCACGGTCACGACCTGCCCGGCCTTGCCGTTGAATTTGATGCGGACAACACCCGCAAGGTTTTGGCCGAAGTCGTAAATCGTCTCGCCGTCGGGGGCGGTCATCACGGCCACGGGCTTGCGCACCTCGTGGGCCTTGACCGGGGCACCGTAGTCCGCCGTGATGGCGGGGGTGACTTTCAGCGTCTCGGGCGCGGCGTTGTGCCAATCGCTGATTTCCTGCGTGGCATCGTAGGTCTCGCCGTCATACAGATCCGCCATCCGCACGGGGCCGCTCTCGCTGACCTGCCATGTAGCGTCGGTGCCGATGGTCTCCGTCGTGCCGTCCGTGTACTCGATGCGCAGCTCGGCCAGCAGAGCCTGACGGTCGGCAGTCACACGGTTTTTGCGGGTAAACACAAAGCTGCCAACCGCCCAGCCGCCTGCAACCGTGAAAATCAGCGTGTCGACGCCTGTCAAAAGTGCCGTTATATCGTAGGTCTGATACTGCAAATAGGACTTGTAGCTCGTAAAGCCGGGGGCGAAGTATTGCTCGCCCAGCTTTTGGCCGTTCAGCTCGGCCTCGTAGATGCCCATGGCTGTGGCGTAGAGGCGCGCGCGGGCAATGGGTTTGTTCGTTGTGATTTCCTTGCGGAAAACCATCGGCACGGGGCTGACCTTCGCCTCGGTGAAGTGGTAGCTCGGGTCGCTGATCCACCGGCCTTTCCAGGGCGTCTCCATGCGGCCTGTCTCAAAGGCAGTGGTGGCGGTGGCGGTCTCGCCTGCGTCGTCGGTGGCGTTCAGGCGCACGCTGTAGGTGGTGAACGGCAGCAGCGCAGGGCCGACGTAGGCAGCGCTCTGGCCGCTGGTCACATGGGCGGACCAGTCGCCGACGGTCAACTCGGCGTCGGCCAACTGTGCGCCCTGGCGGTCACTGCTCAGGGAAAACCCGATGCGGGGTGCGGAGCAGTCGGTCACGCAGCCGGCGGCCAGATGCTCCACCGTCAGGCGTGTGATTTCAAACATGTGTTCTCCTCCTTCGTCGGACGAGCAGCCCGTCCGGAGATTCTTCTTTTTTTCTGTAAGCCTACCATACCACAAGAATCATGCGGCGGCGCATAATTTGCACGAAATGCGCTCTTTTTCGCACAAACGGTTTTTGGTTTCGTCGGATTCCACAAGGTTTTGCGCTTGTATTTTGTACACATTGCCAAATGCAACATCCAGACATAGACTTTTTCCGCACAAACAACGCCCCCTGCACGGCGTTAGCCGATGCAGGGGGGCGTAAAACTTCATTTTTTATTCTTGCTGCGGCTGCCCAAGCGGAATCAGCACGCGCAGCTCAAACCAACCATCGCGGGTCGTAATTGTCGCGGTACCGCCGTATTTTGCGGCGGCGTTTTGTATGCTTTTTACACCGAAGCCATGGTACAAGACATCCTTTTTCGTTGTGACGGGCAGGCCCTTCTCAAATTTCAGCTCACCGTCAAAGCAGTTTTCAATGCGGATGGCCGCAAAGCCTTTTTGCCTCGCCACGCTAAGGTGGATGAGCCTGCGCTCCGGGTCTGTGATTTTGTCGGTGCTCTCGATTGCGTTGTCCAGCGCATTGCCGAACAGGTTGCTGATGTCCATCACGTCCATAAAGTCCAGCGCTGTGCCGTCAGCCACGCAGGTCAATTGAATGTTTTTGGTGCGGCAGGTCAGACTTTTGCCTGTCAGCACCGTGTCCAGCACCTTATTGCCGGTGTCGTTCTGCGCCTCGTAGGCTTTGATTTCCTGCTCCATATTGTCCAGCACGGCATTGCGTTTCTCGCCGCTCTCGGCGCGAAGCACCGCGATTTGGTGCTTTAAGTCATGATATTTTTGGTTGATGAGGTCAATGCTCTCCTGCCGGATTTTGTAGTTCTCATACTGGATGTGCAGCATGTTCCGCAAGGCATCCGCCTCGCGCTGCGTCAATAAATCGCGCAGCTGCGATTGATATGCAAACAGCAGCGCCATTCCGCCGAAGTAGACAACCGTGCGCATTGTGTAAATTTCCATCGTGCCGCGGGCCGAAAACGGCGTGTTCAGCTGCGTATAGCTGATGCTGGACAAAATGTAGATGGCCGCCGCCATGACCGCCGCGATGCAGGTCGTGCGGGGCCGAATGTCAAACTGAATGCTGCCCGTGCTGCCGCCATCCTCCAGAAGCCACATCAGGCCGAAGATGATGCCGAACCCCGCCGCAATAAAGAGCACCAACGCAGGCAGACTTTGCAATGCTGCGATGTAACGTGCAAAATATACATACATCTGCCATGTCAGCGCCCCGGCAAAACCCGCCAGAATAAACGCCCGCGTGCAGAAATACCCCACCTGCCAGCGGTCTGCACGGGTGGCCGCCGCCATAAAAAGCAGCATAAGTGCGACAGAAACCGCGTACAGCACATTGAACCGCCAGCCGTTAAAGCCGTCGGTGGCCACAAGGTAGAGTGCCAATGCCGCCAATGCACCACCGTACAGCGCCGCACGCTTGACCCCGCCGTAGCGCGGAGGCAGAAACCGCAGGTACAAAAGGCAGGCCAGCCAGTCTGCCAGCGCCGTGACAAGGCGCGGAATATCCATCTCATAATAAGGAATTTTCAGCGGCATATCGTCACCCTGCCCCGTTGATATAATCGTTCAGTGCATCCAGAAATGCTTTGCGCCGCGCTCGGGCCAGCGGCACACGGTCTCCGTGGACGATGGCATCCTCACCGTCCATTCGGTCAACGTGTTCCAGATTCACAAGGCAGCCCTTGTTTACGCGGAAATAACTGTCCTGCGCCAATTTTTCCTCAGTCTCCGTCATGGAGCCCGGGGCGGTCACCTCCCCTTCCGCCGTGTGAAAGACCAAGTCATGCCCGCAGCTCTCGATCCAATAAATGGCCGAGGTCTCCAGCTTATGTGCCGTGCCGTGGGCGTTGATCTGCAAAAAGTGCCGTGCGCGGCGCGCCACGCGCTCCACGGCGCGGCCAAGTCTCTGCGAAAACGCATAGTAGCTGACAGGCTTCAGCACATAGTCCAGCGCATCGACGGCATAGCCCTTGATGGCATACTGCGGCGAATTTGTGATAAAGATAATGATAACCTCGGTGTCGACCTTGCGGATCTCCTCGGCAGCCATCATGCCATCCATAAACTTCATCTCGATGTCCATCAGGATGATGTCATAGACAGCCTTATAGCCAAGTGCGATCTCGTCGCCGTCGGAAAATTCTGTCACGGTAAATTTTTCGCCCGACGCCGCGCTGTATTTGTCAATATATTCGCGCAGCTGGCTGCGGTAGAGCTCGTCGTCTTCGACAAGGGCCAAACGAATCATACCCGGCACGCCCCCTTTTGTTTTTATACTAAATGTAACATGTTCGCCGGAAAATTGCAAGGAAAGCCGCGGATTTCCATTCTTATCGGTTTTCCGCAGCCGAGAATTTGCAAAGAGCCGCGCAGAGGGCCTCAGTCTTGGACAGCGACGCCGTCGCGTTTGACAAGCTCGACGTGCCGTCCTACTGGCAGTTCCGCGGCTACGGCCACCCGTTCTATGTCAACATCCGCTACCGGTTCCCCTACAAGCCGCCCGTCATCCCCACCACGGGCAAGGCCGGGCGCACCAATAAAAAACCCGCATTGGTTTTGAATGCCAATGCGGGTTTTGGGTTTACGGGGCGGCAGACGGCTTTACGCTCTCATCAGCGTTCCCTGCAGGCTCTCTAATGCAGCCATGCGGGCGCTGACAGCAAAGACGCTGGCAACGTGGGTCAGCTCGTCGGACCGGATATCCTCCGGGATCGTGCGCGCCAGCACCGTGCAGTGGTCGATGGCGTCAAAGCGGACACCTGCTTTGCGGCACAGCTCCACCGTGCGGTGGGCACAGCCGGGCATCGTGGCCAGGGCCGCCACAGCGTCCGGTGCTTGGGCGGGGTGGGCTGCGCCGGTATCGCGCAGCTCCTTGTCCAGCACAGTGCCAAAATGCTTCACCGCACGGCGGTTCGCGCAGCCCGGCAGCGGTTCCTCCGTTGTCAGGTCCAACTCCACCGGCTGGCGGATAAAGTCCGTGTACTTCCGTGTCAGGCGGCTGTACTCCCGCTGCAATTCCTTTCTTGTCAGGTCCGTATACTGCATACCTTTCCACTCCTCTTTTACTTGCATCGACTATTATACACGTGGGAGTGGTCTATGTAAAAAGTATTTTCTGTATATCTGGTATATAAAATATACATGACAGACTGTTTTAACAATTTTTTTGGATATGCAGCAAATGACAGCAGCCCTCTCCCCTGCTCTCACAGCTGCGCCAGCGCATCGCGCTCCTGCAGACGGAGGGCGGCGCGGCGGTAGCTGAACACAAAATAGACGATCTCTGCGGCGGCGGTCAGCGCCCAGGAGCAGGGATACAGCAGGTAGAGCGCCGGGATCGTGTGGAAGTGGGCAAAGATCGTGTAGACCCACGCAACGCGGAATACGCAGGACCCCAGAATTACGATGACCGTCGGCCCTACCGTCTTGCCGAGGCCGCGGGAGGCGGCAATCGTGCAGTCCATGAACGCCGAGGTGCAGTAGGCCCAGCCCATGACCAGAATGCGCTTCATGCCCGCGGTGATGACAGCGCTCTCGGTCGTGAACAGCGCCAGGAACTGCCGCCCAAAGACGAGCAGTCCGCCGCCCAGCACCGCGCCCAGGCCAAACGAGTAGGCCAGCGCGATGAAGTAGCTTTTCTTGACGCGGTCCAGCTTGCCCGCGCCGTAGTTCTGGCTCATAAAGCTGGCGCAAGCCATGTAAAACGCCGCCATAGCGTCATAAATCATCGCATCGGCGTTAGCTGCGGCGGAGTTGCCCTTGACCATCAGCGAGTCGAAGGAGTTGACGCCCGCCTGAATAAAGAGGTTGGCAATCGCAAAGATCGCGTTTTGCAGGCCCGCGGGCACGCCCAGCATCAGGATGCGCTTTGTCATGTTGAGGTCCAGCCTTACCTTGCGGAAATCCAGCGCATAGCAGTCGCTGACCTTTGTCAGCGCGTGCAGGATCAGCCCTGCCGAGACGCACTGGGCAATCGTGCTGGCCAGCGCGACACCGGCGACATCGAGCTTGCAGACGATGACGAAAAACAGGTTGAGCAGGATGTTCAGCACACCCGCAAACGACAGGTAAGCCAGCGGCTTTTTTGTCTCGCCGATAGCGCTGAACACTGCGTTGCCGAAGTTGTAGAGCGCCAGCGCCGGCATACCGAGAAAGTAGACCCGCAGGTACAAAATCGCACCGGGCAGCAGGTCCTCCTTGGTGTTCAGCAGCTCCAGCAGCGCAGGCGAGCCGAACAGGCCGACGAACAGCAGCAGCACACCGGCGGCCAGGCTGACCAGCAGCGCCGAATGGACGGTCTTGCTGACGTCCTTGGGGTGCCCGGCACCGTAAAAGCGGGCGACCAGCACGTTGACGCCATTGCTCAAGCCGATCAGAAAGCCGGTGAACAGTGTGACAAACGTCGCCGTCGAGCCCACGGAGCCGAGCGCTGTAGAACCGGCGAACCGGCCCACAACGGCAACGTCGGACATGTTGAACAGAATTTGTAAAAGGTTGGATAAGGCCAGCGGCAGGCTGACCAGCAGAATTTGTTTGGCCAGCGGCCCTTCGATCATGGTTTTGGATTTTGAGGTGGTGCTCATGATGGATGGTTTTTGCTCCTGTTTTAATTGTGACTGCACAGTAGGGGCCGGGCATGCCCGGCCCTCGCGCGTAAGGCAGAAGGGTTCTTGCGGGAAAGCCGCGGGCCGCACATCTGCGAACCCTACAGTTCTGCCTTTCGGTTTGTGGGGGGGGCGGCGTCCTCGACGCTCCGCGGGCGGATATGCAATCCGCCCTTGCAATTTTCCATTACATCGTGTGATCCGCAAAAATCGGGTCGTCCTGCCACAAAACGACCCGGCCCGCTGCGCGGGTCTTGTTCATGTCAATGATGCGCTGGTTGCTCGACCCGCGGAAGCGCAGACTGATGTCGTACTGGTCCTGCACAAAGTCGCCGTCCACAAGCACATCTATATATTGTAAAAACTCGTCGGTGACCTCGCATCGCCCGGGACCGGGTTGCCAGATCTCGTGCTCCAGATTGTTGCCGGTGTAGCACCAGATCGTCTTGTTGGGGTACAGCACCTTTACATTTTTAATAAAGGGCAGCAGCTCCCGCTGGTTCTCCGGCTCAAACGGCTCACCGCCCAGCAGCGAAAGCCCATTGATGTAACCGGGGGCCAGACTTTCCAGTATTTCATTGCGAACTTCCTTGGTAAACGGCGCACCGTAGCCGAAATCCCATGCCACGGCATTGAAGCAGTTCGGGCAGTGGCGGCGGCAGCCGGAAACGAACAGGCTCGTGCGCACGCCCTCCCCGTTGGCAATATCACAATATTTAATGGTTGCGTAATTCATGGTGTTCTCCTGCGGGGGCATCCCCATATCTTGTGCCGGGCGGGCGTTCCGCCACCAAGCCTTGACATAGTATACCAGCTTTGGGGGCATACTGCAAGGGGGAGCATGATTTTCGAAGAAGTTATTTGCACGCTGCATCGACAAACTGTGTAGAACCACTCAAAATCACCAAAATTTCAGTCTTATTTTTGGCAGGGCTTTTTTGCACGTTGAGGCGACGAAAACGGAACATTTTGTTTTCGCTTGCTTGCTGGACACTATATCTTGTGGTTTTATGGGTTGACTTTTTGCCCCCGGTGCGGTATTATAGTCTTGCTCGCAAATCGGGCGATTTACGAATCGGCATTTCATCCACATTCTATACAGTTCGTATTGAACGCACTGTATTATTTTTTTGTAAAGAGGAGTCACCATGAAGATCATCAAGCGCAACGGCAGCGAGGCTGTCTTTGACATTACCAAAATTATTGCGGCCATCACGAAGGCTAACAAGGTCGTACCCGATGCCCAGCGCCTGACGAAGCAGCAGATCATCGAGATCAGCGATCATGTGCAGGAGGTCTGCTATGCCCGCGGCCACGCGATGAACGTCGAGGAGATCCAGGACATCGTCGAGGACGCCATCATGGCCACCGGCGCGTATGAGGTTGCCCGCAGGTACATCACCTATCGCTACGTGCAGAGCCTCAAGCGCACCCACAACACGACGGACGACAAGATCCTCTCCCTCATCGAGTGCAACAACGAGGAAGTCAAGCAGGAGAACTCCAACAAGAACCCTACCGTCAACAGCGTACAGCGTGACTATATGGCCGGCGAGGTCAGCAAGGATCTGACCATGCGCATGCTGCTCCCCCCGGAGATCGTTAAGGCGCATGAGGAGGGCATCATCCACTTCCACGATGCCGACTACTACGCCCAGCACATGCACAACTGCGACCTCGTCAATCTGGACGATATGCTGCAGAACGGCACGGTCATCAGCGGCACTTTGATTGAAAAGCCGCACTCCTTCTCCACGGCCTGCAATATTGCCACACAGATCATCGCGCAGGTCGCGTCCAGCCAGTACGGCGGCCAGAGCATCAGCCTGACCCACCTGGCCCCCTTTGTCGATGTCAGCCGCAAGAAGATCCGCCGCGACGTCGAGGCCGAGATGAAGGAGTTGGGCATTGACCCCGGCGAGGAGAAGATCTCCGAGATCGTGGAGAAGCGCCTGCGCGAGGAGATCAAGCGCGGTGTGCAGACCATCCAGTATCAGGTAGTCACCCTGATGACCACCAACGGCCAGGCCCCGTTCATCACGGTCTTTATGTACCTGAACGAGGCCGGTGACAACCAGCGCCTGAAGTCCGACCTGGCCATCGTCATTGAGGAGATGCTGCGCCAGCGCTACCAGGGCGTCAAAAACGAGGCCGGTGTCTGGATCACCCCCGCCTTCCCCAAGCTCATCTACGTGCTGGAAAACGACAACATCTATGAGGGCCAGCCCTACTACTACCTGACCAAGCTCGCCGCCAAGTGCACCGCCAAGCGGATGGTGCCCGACTACATCAGCGAGAAGAAGATGCTGGAATACAAGGTCGACAAAAACGGCGAGGGCCACTGCTTCACCTGCATGGGCTGCCGCAGCTTCCTGACCCCCTATGTCGACGAGAACGGCAAGCCGAAGTACTATGGCCGCTTTAACCAGGGCGTTGTCACCATCAATCTGGTGGACGTGGCCCTGTCCAGCGGCGGCGATTTTGATAAGTTCTGGCAGATTTTTGACGAGCGCCTCGAGCTGTGCCACAAGGCCCTGATGTGCCGCCACAACCGCTTGAAGGGCACACTGAGCGACGCCGCGCCCATCCTGTGGCAGTACGGCGCGCTGGCCCGCCTGAAGAAGGGCGAGCCCATCGACAAGCTGCTCTACGGCGGCTATTCCACCATCAGTCTGGGCTACGCGGGCCTGTATGAGTGCTGCAAGTATATGACCGGCAAAAGCCACACCGACCCTGCCGCCAAGCCGTTTGCGCTGAAGGTTATGCAGCACATGAACGACGCCTGTACTAAGTGGAAGGACCAGCACAACATTGATTTCAGCCTGTACGGCACGCCGTTGGAGTCCACGACCTACAAGTTTGCCAAGTGCCTGCAGAAGCGTTTTGGGCTTGTGCCGGGCATCACGGACCGCAATTATATCACGAACTCCTACCATGTCCACGTGACCGAGCAGATTGACGCCTTCACGAAGCTGAAGTTCGAGAGCGACTTCCAGAAGCTCTCCCCGGGCGGTGCCATCAGCTATGTGGAGGTGCCCAACATGCAGGACAACCTCGAGGCCGTTATTAAGGTCATGCAGTTCATCTACGAGAACATCATGTACGCCGAGCTGAACACCAAGAGTGACTACTGCCAGGTCTGCGGCTACGACGGCGAGATCCAGATCGTGCCCGAGGACGGCAAGCTGGTCTGGGAATGCCCCAAGTGCCACAACCGCGACCAGAACAAGCTGAACGTCGCCCGCCGTACCTGCGGCTACATCGGCACCCAGTTCTGGAACCAGGGCCGAACCGCCGAGATCAAGGACAGAGTGCTGCATCTGTAATAGAATAAGTTAGCCCCCGACACCTACCGCTGTACGGTATTATGTCGGGGGCTTATTATTTTGTAGGGGAGGTATTCATCCCTTCCTGGGTGCATTGCGCCAGCTGCAGGAAGATTAAGTCTGAGAACCTGCGCCGGGCCTTGCGGTGCCATGCAGTAAGGTCCGCACATGTGCGGTCCGGCACTGTAAAATAAGCACCCTCTTGCGGGAAAGCCTGCGGGCCGGGCATGCCCGGTCCCTGCCGCATCGCATAGCAAAACAGGCAGGCCGCCAATTTTGACGGTCTGCCTGTTGCTGTAGCAGTTGTGAATTTTACTTCGCGTACTCTGTTGCTCGGCTCTCGCGGATGACGCTGACCTTGATCTGACCGGGGTAATCCAGCTCGTTCTCGATCTTCTTGGCGACATTGCGTGCCAGCAGAATGACCTCGTCATCGCTGACCTTGTCGGGCTGGACAAGGATGCGGACCTCGCGGCCTGCCTGCACGGCGTAGGAGCTCTCGACGCCCTCAAAGCCGTTGCAGAGAGCCTCCAGTGTTTCCAGACGCTTGATGTAGCTCTCCATGTTCTCGCGGCGGGCGCCGGGACGGGCAGCGGAAATCGCGTCGGCGGCCATGATGATGAACGCCAGCGTCGTCTTGGGTTCCACGTCGCCGTGGTGGGCCTCGATGGCGTGGATGACCTGCGGGTTCTCGCGGTATTTCTTGCAGATGTCAACGCCGATCTGGACGTGGCTGCCTTCGATCTCGTGGTCAAGGGCCTTGCCGATGTCATGCAGCAGACCGGCGCGGCGGGCCAGCTGGACATTGACACCCAGCTCACTGGCCATCAGACCGGCCAGCCAGGCTACCTCGAGAGAGTGGCTCAGGACGTTCTGGCCGAAGCTCGTGCGGTACTTCAGGCGGCCAATAAGCTTGACAAGGTCAGGATGCAGGCTGTGAATGCCAAGCTCCATGACGGCCTTGTCGCCTTCGCGCTTCATCTGGATTTCCAGCTCGCGGCGGCACTTGTCCACGGTCTCCTCGATGCGGGCCGGATGGATACGGCCATCGGCAATCAGGCGCTCCAGCGCCATGCGGGCGACCTCGCGGCGGGTCTGGTCAAAGCTGGACAGCGTGATGGCCTCCGGCGTGTCGTCGATGATAAGGTCACAGCCCGTGGCGGTTTCGAGTGCACGGATGTTGCGGCCCTCGCGGCCAATGATACGGCCCTTCATCTCGTCGCTGGGCAGCGGCACAACGCTGACGGTGGCCTCGCTGGTGGCGTCAGCCGCGCAGCGGGCAATGGCCTGGCCGATCAGCTCACGGGCGAGGTTGTCGCACTCGTCCTTCATGTTAGCCTGGTAGGCGCTGATCTTCATCGCCTTCTCGTGAGTCAGCTCGTCATCGACCTGCTTGAGCAACACGGCGCGGGCGTCCTCCTTGGACATGGCGGCGATGGTTTCCAGCTTTTCGGTCTGGCGCAGCTTGAGCTGCTCCAGCTCGTCCAGGCGGGCCTCCACGGTCTCACTGCGGCGCTTGAGGTCCTCCTCCTTGCGCTCCATCTGGGCAGTGCGCTTGTCGAGGGCCTCCTCCTTCTGGTCGATGCGGCGCTCCTGGCGGGTGATCTCGGCGCGGCGGTCCTTGATTTCCTTGTCCGCGTCGCTCTTGAGCTTGAAGGCTTCGTCCTTCGCTTCGATGATGGTTTCCTTGCGCTTCTGCTCGGCAGCCTTGATGGCATCATTCACGATGCGCTTGGCTTCCTCCTCAGCGCTGCCGATCTTCGCCTCGGCGGTGCGCTTGCGGTTTTCACCGCCGAGGTAAAAACCAAGCGCCCCGGCAACAGCGGCAGCAACAAGGACCAGCACCACGGTCAAAATTGGTGACATAGTCGGTTTCACTCCTTATCAAAATAGGAGGATGCGCGCAGCGGGACGCTTTTCACTATGACATTGTTGCATGAAGAAACGCGGCAGGTCAGCCAAAAAGACACACGATGCCCCTGCGCGCAGAATATACACAAACCGTCATCAGGACGTTAAATATCGTAAAAAAGCGGCGTTCCCGGTGGGTGACACCCTTTAAGGAGCCACGCACAGGCCGCGCCTGCCGTTTGGCTCTTTATTTCCTGTATATAATTTTACTTTGATTTCGTGCAAATGTCAAGATAACACAGGGGGCACACTGGCATTTTTCATGCAAAACGCCCCGCTTTTGTGCCAGCGGGGCGCAGAGAAATCATTTTTTGCCGCGGTAAACGCCGGCCTTGCGCAGCAGGTCCTTGACGGTTTCGGACCCGCAGACCAGCCCGCAGGCTGCGGGCACAAAGGCGTTGCTGGCGGGCACCGTGCGGCGCGCAGCGGTGGGGGCTTCCTCGATTTCATCCTGCAGCGGCGGCAGGGTCTGCTCCTCCGAAAAGACAACCTTCACCTTGCCCAGGCGGCGCTTGCGGCACTCGAGGCGGATGACCTTGGCCAGCGGGTCCACGGTGGTTTTTTCAATGTCGGCCACGCGGAACGCCGTCGGGTCCAGCTTGTTGGCCGCGCCCATGCTGCACAGAATCGGCACCCCGGCCTTTTTGCAGCAACGGATCAGCAGCAGCTTGGCGCTGACCGTATCGATGCAGTCCAGCACGTAGTCAAACTGCATCAGGTCGACGTCCGGGGCGGTCTCGGCATTGTAGAACATGCGGTTGGCGTGCACGATGATGGTAGGATCAATGTCCGCAATGCGGGCGGCCATGGCATCGACCTTGTACTGCCCCAGCGTTGAGTGCAGCGCCACAAGCTGGCGGTTCAGGTTGGAAAGTGCAACGGTGTCGCTGTCAAACAGGCTCAACTCCCCTACCCCGCTGCGGGCCAGTACCTCAACAGCCTGCCCGCCGACGCCGCCGATGCCAAAAACGGCCACATGGGCGCGGCGCAGTACGTCCAGTGCGGGTGTGCCCAGTTGGGCACGTGTGCGGGTGTATTGATCGGGCATGGTGTTACCTCCATAATAATCTTGCCTCCCTCTGCGAGACAGACTCCCACAATATGGGGGAAGGTGGCGCTTGCGCCAGAAGGGGAGCAGGCGGGCCTGCAGGGCCGGAGGGAGAGAACTTTACGTATGGCCGAAATATTTCGGACCGTGGCAAGGTTTTCTCCCCCACTCGCTGCGGCCTCCACTAGCAGAGGGGCCAAGAAGTATTTTATTTCTTTCTTTTCGCCTTCCGTTCCAGCACCGTCTCATAGCTCGACGACATCTTGTCGGCCATGCAGACAAGCACGGCCTCGCGGCTATGGGGTATGTCGGTGGGGTTCAGCGGCCACATGTGGCTCTGGATGATGTCCTTTTCCTTGTCGGTCAGCTTAAACACGGTTTCGGCGTTGTAGCGTGCGATACGAGCATGCTTGAAGCCGTGCCAATGGGTGATGTTACTGCAATTATGCCAGTCGTACAGGTAAAAATCGTGCAGGAACGCCCCCTTTACCAGACTGGCCTCATCCGCGCGGACGTGCAGATGGATGTTGAGCCAGAACGCGATGCGGGTGACGCGCAGACAGTGCTCGTAGGTGGTCACGCTGCCGTGCTGGATGAATTTTTGCATTTCCAGCGCGTTCGGGTCATCGGCAATGCCTTTCAAAAGTATGTGCATACGCACTTCTTCTTCGGGGGTCAGTTTGCAGAGCATAGCAATTCCTCCACACGGGCGGCGGTTTCGGCCAAGGGAGCAGTGCCGTCCACCGTCAAGATCGGGCAGGCAAGCTGCTTCTGCCATTCATTATGCAGCACAGCGCTGCGCGTGTCAAGCCCGCCGTCATCATAACCGGCGGCCCACTGCAAAAATGCCTGATGATGGTCGTACATATCGCCGCCTGGCAGAATGCGAGCGCTAAACCGCGCGTACTCACGTTGTTTTATACGCGCCAGCCGGGTGGGCGTGTCGGTCACAACGCGCACCGCCAGCGTGAAATCCGGGATGAGAGCATCCCCCCAGCCGACGAACGAGCCGGAGAGGACAGCACCGTTTTTTGCGGCGGCAATGTTCTGCCGTATGAGCGGCACACGCTGCTCAATGGGACGCTTTGTCGTGAATTTTGGGTCAGTGGGCAGCCAGAAATAGTCGTCTGAGTCGAGGAAGGCATACTGAAATTGCTCCGCCAGGTATCGCCCCAGCGTGGACGTCCCGGAGCCGGACGCGCCGTAGATGTGGATGAGTGGTTTCATGTTATTTCACCAGTAAGCAGACCGTCTCAACGTGCTTCGTCTGCGGGAACAGGTCTACCGGGCAGAACTTGGCGGCGCGCCAGCCGAGGCGGGTGAAGGCGGCGACGTCGCGGGCGAGGGTCTCGGGGTCGCAGCTGACGTAGACGACGCGGCGCGGCTTCATTTTATTGACTGCCGCGATGCACTCCGGCGTGCTGCCCGCGCGGGGCGGGTCAAGGAACACTACATCCGGGTGCAGGCCCTCCCCGGCCGCGGCGACCATCCATTCGGTGGCGTCGGCGCAGACAAAGCGGGCATTTGCAATTTTGTTGCGGCGGGCGTTGGCGGCGGCGTCTTTCACGGCGGCGGGGTTGCGCTCAACACCGATGACCTGTTTGGCCAGCGGCGCAGCGCAGAGGCCAATCGTGCCGATGCCGCAGTAAGCGTCAATAACCGTCTCCCGGCCCGTCAGCTTGGCAAGCTCCAGCGCTTTCTTGTACAAAACCTCGGTCTGTGTGCGGTTGACCTGGTAAAAGCTGCGGGACGAAATGGCAAACTGAGTGCCGCACAGCGTATCCAGCACAAAGCCGGGGCCGTAGAGCGTTTTCTCGCGGCTGCCCAGCACGGCGCTGGAGCGGGTTGGGTTGATATTCTGCACGATGCTGACGACCCAAGGCGCTTTTTTGCGCAGAGCCGTGCAGAAATTCTTGCTTCCGGGCAGGTCGGGGCCGGGCGTGACCAACGTGACCAGCACCTTACCGCTGCAGGAGCTGCGCAGCACGGTATGGCGCAAAAAGCCGGTGCCGCGGTCCTCATCGTAGGCGGTCCAGCGGCAGGCGCGGGCGGCGTCCAGCACGGCGGCGAGCGTCTTATTCAAAATTTCCTCCTGCAAAAGGCAGTCCGCGCCGGGCAGGACGCGGTGGGTGCCCTCGGCATACAGGCCGCAGACGAGTTTGCCTCGCTGGGTGGCAAAGCTGGCAATGGCCTTGTTGCGGTAGTGCAGCGGCTCGGCCATGCCCTGCACGGCCTTGACCGGGGCAAACCCGCCCAGCAGCTCCTGCAGGCGGGCCTGTTTTTTGGCAAGCTGTTCACGGTAGGGCAGCGCCAGCAGCGGGCAGCCACCGCATTTTTTCTCGTAATTGATACAGGTGTTGGGCATAGGAAACGGCCTTTCTCTTGCACATCGCTTGCAAGGCGTGCTACAATGGTAATAAGAGCAAATCCAAAATGGAGGTATTACTATGAATGTATTGTTGATCAACGGCAGTCCGCACAAAAACGGCTGCACCAACGCAGCCCTGACCGAGATGGCCAAAGTGCTGAACGAAGCGGGCATCGAGACGACGATTTTCCACATCGGCTCTGCGCCGGTGGGCGGCTGTGTGGGCTGCGGCGGCTGCAGCAAGGCGGGCAAATGCGTGTTCGGCGGCCCTGTAGCCGACGTGCTGCCGCTGGTCGAGAAGGCCGACGGCATCGTGTTCGGCGCGCCGGTCCACTACGCCACGGCGGCGGCCAGCATGCTGGGCTTTATGCACCGGCTGGCCATCAGCGGCGGCAAATACCTGCGCCACAAGCCCGCGGCTGTCGTGACAAGCGCCCGCCGCGCGGGCACGACGACGGCGCTGGAGGCCATGGAGAAGGTGCCGCAGTTCTTTGAGATGCCGCTCATCAGCTCTACCTACTGGCCGATGGTCCACGGCGGCAAGGCCGAGGAGGTTCTCTCCGACGAGGAGGGCCTGCAGATCATGCGCAACCTGGGCCGCAACATGGCGTGGATGCTCAGGTGCATCGAGGCCGGCAAGGCGGCGGGCATTGCGGCACCTGTGGCGGAGAATGACAAGCGGACGAATTTCATCCGGTAAATTTGGCAAATAAAACGGGAGGTCAGAGACCTCCGGCGGGCGGCAGGGCGTCAAGAAAATTCATTCTTGCCTTATCGCGTGTGTAGGGGCGACCATTGGTCGCCCGTCAGCTTACCGCAGCAACGCATTTTCTGGGGCAGTTTGCTTACAAGACAAACGGGCAGGGGCGAGCAATGCTCGCCCCTACAAGAGTTTTTCGACAGCCTGAGCCTCCCCTTACAGGGGAGGTGGTCGAGCGCAGCGATGACCGGAGGGGCTTTTGCCGCTTTGCCTTTACGCCAAACTCTTGCTCCGGCCCCCGTTGACGTCGTCCTCGGTCACAGCCTTGGTCGTTTTATCGGCGGTCTGGGCGTTTTCCGGGGCATGGCCGGTGGGCCAGACGTTCTGCAAAAGTGCGATGATCGGCTCATAATCCTGCGTGCGGGCAGCGGCCGTGACATAGATCGTCTCGCCGCAATCGTAGTCGATCTGGGCAAAGATCGTCTGGTAGCTGCCGCAGTCATAGCGCACTGCCGACACAGCGGCATCGGGTACGGTAAAGCCGATATCATACCGGACCGTGCCGGTCGTTTCCTCCAACTCCTGCCCCGACTGGGCAAGAAAATCCGTGTAGGTGTCGGTGGTCTGCAAAAGCACCACCGTGTAACTCAGCTGGTTGCCCGTGGTCAGCGACAGCGTGTCGCCCTGCGCCATGACGGGCTGCTCCCATTGGTTCTGGTCATAGACGACGGTCACGCCGTTGTCGCCGTCGCAGGTGGTGTAGTCCGGCTCGGTGCTTGTCACAAAGCTGTCGCCGCCGTAGAGGTAGAGCATCACATCCTGAAAGCTGCACCCGGTCAGGGTCAGGGCAGTCAGCGCGGCGAGGGCCGCAGCGGTCCATTTTTTCATAAGTCTGTTCCTTTTTATAATAGCATAATGGCATAAAAGCCCAGCGCTGACGCGGCCAGCACAAAGGCGTTCCAGCCAAGCACGGCAAAGACGCTGCCGAACGCGAGACCGGCCAGCACGTCGCTGATATAGTGTACGCCGGTCACGACGCGGGAAATCGCAATGAGAACGCCCAGCACGGCCAGCACCGCGCCGAGCGGCGGCAGCACGTACCACGCCGTCCCGGCAATGGCCGCCGCCGAAAAGCAGTGGCGGCTGGGCATGCTCTGGCCGGTCTTGTCCTTGGGGAAAAGCGGCGTAAAGCCCAGCGCCGTGTAGGGCCGCGGGCGGTCAATGAGCTTGCGCACCAGCGTGCCGACGACGAACGCCGACGCGGGCACGACGAGCGCGGGCCAAAGCTGTCCCATCCGGTGCCACGCCAGCCAGGCCAGCATACCCAGGTACAGCAGGTAGACGAGCGCCACGGCGCTGCGGCTGACGAGCCGCAGCGCCTTTTTGGCGGCTGGCCGTGCATTGAACCACCCGATGACGGCGCGATATTGCTCTGCGTTCATAGGGGCATCCTCCCGGAAATAATTGTACAGTATAAGAATAACATTCTGCAAAAGGCTTGTCAAACGGCGGGTGGAATGTTTATAATGTGTTTGCATGGTTGGCTGGAAAAGCCTTGTTTTCGCCCGAAGCATTTCGGATCACCGCAGGGCTCTCTCCCCCACGCAGAGGGGGCCAAGAAGGAAAACGGGAGGTTTGTCCCTTTGTTTGGTTTTGCAAATGGGCTGCTGGCGTTTCTGGCGCTGGCGGCTGTGCTTGATTTTCTGCCCGTGCTGCGGCACAGGCGCGCCCCTGCCGTCTGGTGGGGCGAGGAACGGCTGCTGTTCACCACGCGCTATGCGTCGGTGCGCCAAAAATACGGTGCATGGGCATTTTTGCTGGGCGTGATGGTGTATGAGTTCATCGTTGTGTTCAACAACAGCATGGCGCGGGAAAACTGGCCCTGGCTGCAGACGCGGGTCTCCCCCGTGCTGGACTGGGTCATGTATCTCTGCTTCGGCTTTAAGATCCTGCTGGGCACAAAGTACAATGGCCGCAGCATGGTCTGCGCCGGGCTGCTGTACTTTGTGGCGCGGTGGGTCTACTTCAACGGGCAGAACATCTGGTGGCTGGGGCTTTGCGTGGCCCTGCTGGCCGCCAAGGACGTGCCGCTGCGCCGTGTGATGAAGGCATTTCTGGCCTGCGGCGTGCCGACGCTGGCGCTGGTGGAGCTGCTGCACTTTGCGGGCATCATCGCGCCCGACGCGGCCAGTGAGCGCAACGGCAGCTACCGCCTGATGTTCGGCTACGGCCACCCCAACACCTTCGGCGGGGTGATGTTCGGCCTGCTGCTGGCGTGGGTGCTGCTGCGCCGCGCCAGACTGACCTGGCCGGAACTGGCGGGCGTGGCCGCCGTGGGCGTGTTCCTGATGGTCGGCCCCAAGTCCCGGTCCGCGGCGCTCTGCACGTTTTTGCTCGTTTTGCTGCTGGCACTGGCAAAGCTGCGCACCCGCAGGGGGCTGCACCCGGGCAGCAGACCGCTGGCAGCGCTCTGCGCGGCCACGGTGCCGGTGCTGGCCGCGGTCAGTTATATTTTACCGCTGTTCGTCGTAAAAATCGGGCCGTGGGCCAACGACATCGGCCCCGGCTGGCTGAAGAAGCTCGACGACCTGCTGACCTGCCGCATCTCGCTGGCATGGGCGGCATACCGGGTGTTCGACATAAAAATTGCGGGCCAGATGCTCCCGGACTGGCCCGCGCTGGACAATATTTTTGTGTATCTGCTCTACCTGACCGGCCCTGTGATGGTCGTGCTGGTCTGCGCGCTGATGATGACGGCGCTGTACGGCTATGCCCGACGCGGGCAGTGGCAAGCCGTGGCCTGCCTTCTGGTCATGCTGGCCTATGGCTACATGGAGAGCCAGGTCACCCACCTGACAAGCGACCCTGCTCTGCTGCTGCTCTGCGGCGCAGTGTTTGCGCTGCCGCGGGAACGGTGGTTGGATGAATAAAAGGCAGCCGACGTAAAGCTCCGCGGGCGGATATGGAATCCGCCCCTACGGCGTGTGCGCGGGCGAGCAATGCCCGCGCAGCGTCCGCAGCGTTTACTCCTCCGGGTAGGCGTCGGCGGAAATTTCCACGGCTTCCTCCTCCGAAGCGGCTTCGGCGCCGGCCTTGGCGGCAGTGATAAGCCCTGTCACCTCGCCGGACGGCTTTTGCAGTAAATATGCCCCCACGGCCTTAGCCTTGTAGACCAGCAGCACACAGTAGGTGTCATGGTCGCCCGTAGAGAGCTGCGGGCAGAGCACAGTCCACTTTTCCACGGTCTTGCCCTTGTAATCGGCCAGGTCAAGGCCGCTTTCCTGCACGATCTGGTTGAAGGCGGCAAAGCTGTCGTCCCACTTTTTGGGGATCTTCACTTTGTCCACCGCCGCACTGGCCAGGTCGGTGTCAAAGCCGTAGCCGGTAAAATAAGTCCCGATGTCCTGCGTGGTCTCGATGCCCGGCACCGCCGCGGCGGACGCCGTGACTGCCCCACCGGAAAAATGCACCGCCGCGGCCACCGTGCCGCACAGGCAGACGGCGCACAGAGCCAGCGCGCCCGCCTGCCGCAGACCGGGTTTTGTAACGGTAAATAAAAACATAAGCGCAGCCCCCTCACACATTGTCAATGCAATGTATGCGGGGGCTGCGCGTTTTATGTGTTCAGCGCGCGGCGTTTGGTGGGCGCATATTGAATGCGCCCCTACGACGAAACGCGGCACCCTGTCCGCAGGGGCGGATTCTATATCCGCCCTCAATGGCAACGGCCATGCGTATTACTTATACTGCTGTTTCGGCGCGTACCACTGGAAAATGACCGCGTCGTTCTCGGCCTCGAGCTTCCGGGTGTCATGCTCGGGCAGGGCGGTCCACATGACCATCATGGCACCCAGGCGCGCGCAGAGACGCACGGCCCAGTTGCGCTTTTCGGGGCACCAGGCGATAAAATCAGGCCGCCCCAAAAAGTTGCCCAGGCAGTGGGAGAACACGAACGCGGGCACGGGATGCGCACCGGTCTTGCGGTAGCTCCGGTAGCTGTCGGCCAGCTGCCCGCGCAGCAGACCGGGGGCCTGCCGCCGCACGATGCCCACAACGCGAGGGTCGAAGCTCTCGATGCAGTAGGGGCCGGGGTAGGCTTTCAGCTCGGCAATCGTTGCGCGGCAAAGTTCCTCCAGATAGGTATGCTTGTACTCGCTGCGGCTCTTGATTTCGACGATCAGCGGCGTGTCGGGGTTGGCCTCGGCGACGGTGCGCAGCATATCGGCAAACAGAGGCGGGTGCTCGTCGCTGCCGGCCAGCGGCTGGGCCGAGAACTCTGCCCAAGGCATATCATGGACAAAGCCCTTGGCCGGGGTCATACGATCCAGCGTGTCATCGTGGAAAACCACAAGCCGCCGGTCCGCGGTAAACTGTACATCCAGCTCAATGCCGTAGCCGTTTTTGGCCGCCGCGGCAAAGGCGGGCAGGCTGTTCTCCGGCGGGCGCTGATCCTTGCCGAAGAACCCGCGGTGTGCGCAGTTGCGGCCCAGAAACGGCGCACGCAGGGCGTCCCGCCGCTTGCCCGGCCAGACGGCGAACAGCGTCAGAACCACCAGAAGTAAGATAATGCAAAGCAGAATTTTCATAATCACTCACGCTCCTGCCGTCATTGTACCGCGTACAGCGGCAAAATGCAACAGGTTTTGCAAAAAGGGTGCACTTCTGTAAAGGTATATGGCAGGACCCGGATATAAGCAAACATTTATATAAAAATTTTATTTTTTTTCACAATTCTTCCACTCTTGCATTGTATTGTGCTATTATAGATATATCATATAAGGAGGGCATTCCTATGGCTAAAATTCTGATCGTGGATGATGAGCCGCGCATCCGGGACCTCATCCGCGAGCATCTGCAATACGCGGGCTTTACCTGTGAGGAGGCCGGCGACGGCACCGCCGCGCTGAGCGTGCTGAGCCAGGGCGGCATTGATCTGGTAATTCTGGACATTATGATGCCGTTTATGGACGGCATGACCTGCCTGCGGGAGATGCGCACCCGCAAGATCATGACCCCCGTGATCATGCTGACCGCCCGCAGTGAGGAATACGACAAGCTGACCGGGCTGGAGAGCGGTGCCGATGACTATGTCGTCAAGCCGTTCTCCCCGCGGGAGCTGGTCGCCCGTGTCAAGGCCGTGCTGGCCCGCACGATGCCCAAGCCCGCCGAGGCCACCGGGAGCTATACCTTCGGCGATTTGTCCATCGACACGGCCAGCCACAGCGTAAAGGTGGCCGGGCAGGAGGCGTCGTTGACCCCGAAGGAGTTTGATCTGCTGGTTTTTCTGGTCAGCAACAAGGGCATTGCGCTGAGCCGCGAAAAGATCCTGCAAAAGGTCTGGAACTATGACTATTACGGCGAGGACCGCACCGTCGATACCCACGTCAAGATGCTGCGCGGCCATCTGGGTGCCTGCCGTAAGATGATCGTGACCGTGTGGGGCATCGGGTACAAGTTTGACCCGGACGCTGTATGAAAAAGGACGAAATAAAGCAAAAGCGCCCCTTTGCGCCCGGCATCCAATGGCAGCTGATGCTCTTTATCGGCGGCATCACGCTCTTTACGCTGCTGCTGGTGTGGGGGATCATCACCTACGCGCTGGAGCCGCAATACAACCGCAACATTCGCGCCAAGCTGGACAGCAAGGCCGCCGCCATCACGGCGCTGATCGACCAGTCGGACGCGGAAATTTCAAGCCGCACCTATCAGGGGCTCTATCTGAACGATGAATTCTGGAGCGGCGTGAGCCAGACGTTCCGGGACAAAAAAATCAACGTTGACGGCAACTGCGTGGATTTCTCCGATTCAACGCTGCGCTGCCTGAAAGCCTACGAGAGCATGTACCCCTGCCTGCTGCATGAGAGCACCGGCGCGTTCGGCGGGGAGTTCGGCTACAATCTGGACACCCGCATTGCCATTCAGCTGCGGCAAAAGCTGTTTCAGGACGGCTCGCTGTACCAGATCGTAAAGATCGGCTCCTCGATGCAGATGTGCGTCGGGCGGCTCTCCGCCGACGGGCAGTACGGGGTTATTGTCTCGGCAAGTCTGGCGCAGATCACGACGGCTGCCGAGGTGCTGCGCGCGATCCTTGGGCCTGTCGCGTTGATTCTGCTGGTGCTGGACCTGCTGCTGGCGATACTTTTCAGCCGCTGGTTCACGAACCCGATCCGCAAGCTGTCCAACGGCGCGCAGGAGATCGCCTCCGGCAACTACGATGTGCAGATCAAGGTTGAACGCCACGATGAGATCGGACGTCTGGCCGAGGATTTCAACCACATGGCCGCCGAGGTCAAGCGCAGCGCCCAGCTCGAAAAGGACATTCTGGCGAATGTCAGCCACGACCTGCGCACCCCGCTGACCCTGATAAAGGGCTACGCTGAGACCTTGCGTGACCTGACCGGCAGCGACGACGCCAAGCGTACCGAGCAGTGCAACATCATTGTCGATGAGACGAACCGGCTTTCCACGCTCGTCAACAGCGTGATGGAGCTGAGTAAAGTGCAGAGCGGTGCGGAAAGGCCGAATCTTGTTGACTTTGACATGAGCGACCTCTGCTTTGAGGTCGCGGGCCGCTACGACGCGCTGTGCGACAAAAATCACTGGCAGCTTGATTTGCAGGCCAACGAGCCCTGCCCGGTCAGCGCCGACCCAGCCATGATGGAGCGGGTCATGCACAATCTGCTGGGCAATGCGTTCCACCACATTGGTGCGGACGGTGTCGTTGTGCTGCGGGCCATCCCGCAGGAGAAGGGCTGCCGCATTGAAATCGAGGATCACGGCCCCGGCATCCCGCCGGAAGATCTGCCATACATTTTTGACCGCTACTATCGTGCGCGGCAGGACAGCGGGCGCACCGGCACCGGCTTGGGCCTGTCCATCACGAAGGCAATTTTACAGCAGCACGGCTTCGCCTTCGGCGTTGACAGCGCCGTTGGCCGCGGCTCGACCTTCTGGTTTGAGATGAAGGATACGCGGAAATAGCAGCCCTGCTGCCGCGTAGGGGCCGGGCATGCCCGGCCCGCAGCCTTCCCGCAAGTGCCCGTTTACCGTACACGTCAGGGCCGGACATGTCCGGCCCCTACAAACCTACCCAAAGGGAGTACACTATGGAAAACCTGAACACACAAATGGACGACCAGCTGAAAAACCGCGTTGCGGAGCTGAACCGCGCCAACGACGAAAACCGCGACGGCAGGCTGGACGCCGCCGACCTGAAGGCGCAGCTCAACCGCATTGAGGCCCAGCTGGAATTACAGGATCAGCAGAACCGCGGCATCATTGCCAACCAGCGCAAGCGCATGGTGCTGAACGTCGTGCTCTGCGCGATCATTCTGGCGGCGCTGGCGTTCTTCAGCTGGCGGATGAACGAGGCCTACGTCAACGTTATGGACGCCTGCAACCGCGTGAACGATCTGGCCGACACCGTCCAGACCAGTCTGGACACACTGGATCAGGCCCAGCTGGACAGCATGATGCAGGATCTGCCGGAAATCACCGCACAGCTGAAAAAGGTCGATGTTGACGCCCTGAACAAGGTTCTGACCGAGCTGCCCGCCCTGATGGACACCGTCAACAGCCTGCAGACCCAGGTACAGAACATCTCGAACTGGTTCAGTAGCTTAGGGTCGGTGTTTGGACGGTAAATTAAAATAAGAAAGCCTTCCCCCTTGGGGGAAGGTGGCCGAGGCTCCGACCGAGGCCGGATGAGGGGCAGCCTTCCGGCTGCGGCCCTGTTACGGGTTGCAGCGGAAGGCTGCCCCTCATCCGTCCGCTGCGCGGACAGCTTTCCCCGCGGGGGAAGCCTTTTGGGTTGCGGTCTTATGGTAATACGCCCGCCGCGGCGAGCCATCCTCAGTGTAGATCCTCCCGCACCTCACAAACCCGCTCTTTTCCAGTGCGCGCTGCATGTAGACGTTATCGGCGTGGGTGTCGGCACGCACAGGCAGGCCCTGCTGCAGGCACCAGTCAATACAGAACTGCCCGATACCGCGCACCTGCCCTGCCGACGCCATCCGGTGGATCGTTGCGTAGGGCAGGTCCTCTGGCCAGGCACCGTCCTCCATGATGCGATAGGTCGGCTCGTCGCCGGGGATCAGGCAGAACACGGCCTGTATGGCCCCCTCCCCCATCACCACATAGCAGACGCCGCGCTCGATCTCGGCGGCCAGGCGCGCCGCGCCGGGGTAGCTGTCCGGCCACTGGTGCGGGTTGCCATGGGTGCGCATGAACGCCCGCGCGTTGTCAAAAATCTGCAAAAGCGTCGGCAGGTCCGCCGCCGCGGCCCTGCGTACTGTCAGCTTCATAACCATCCTCTCCCTTTGGTAAAAAAGTATACCACAACCGCCGCGGGCGGGCAATACGCCCTTGCATCTCCACCGATGTTGTGCTACACTATAGCTGCAAAAAGTTAGACAAGTCAAACTTTCAAAGTGAAAGAGGATTGTAGATATGACACTGGCGGATTTGAAAATCGGGCAGGATGCTGTACTGCGTACCATCGGCGGCCAGGGCGAGCTGCGCCACCACCTGCTGGACATGGGCCTGACCCCCGGCACCGAGGTCACCCTGCGCAAGGTCGCGCCGATGGGCGACCCCATCGAGGTCGAGCTGCGCGGCTATGAGCTGACGCTGCGGCTGGACGACGCGGCGAAAATCGAAGTGGAGAACGTCCACGAGACGGACCGCGCCGCCCGCAGTGAGGAGCGCCACACCGCGGTGTCCCACCCCGGCGTGGGCGAGCTGCGCAAGGCCCCCAGCTACCATGACCGCAAGAGCGGGGCCGAAATTCCCAAAGGCCAGCCGCTCCGGTTCGCGCTGGCCGGCAACCAGAACTGCGGCAAGACGACGCTTTTTAACCAGCTGACCGGCTCCAACCAGCACGTCGGCAACTTTCCGGGTGTGACGGTGGACCGCAAGGACGGCGTCATCCGCGGTCATGCCGAGGCTACCGTCACCGACCTGCCGGGCATCTACAGCCTGTCCCCCTATTCCAGTGAGGAGATCGTCACCCGCGATTTTCTGCTCAACACGCACCCGGACGGCATCATCAACATTGTGGATGCATCCAACATCGAGCGCAATCTGTACTTAACGATGCAGCTCATGGAGCTGAACATTCCGCTGGTTCTGGCGCTGAACATGATGGATGAGGTCCGCGCCAACGGCGGCACCATCATGGTCAACGAGCTGGAGGAACTGCTCGGCGTGCCGGTTGTGCCAATTTCCGCCGCCAAGAATGAGGGCATCGACGAGCTGGTCGAGCACGCCCTGCACGTGGCCCGCCACCGCGAGACACCGGGCCGCATTGACTTCTGCGACGCCGGGGACGGCGCGGGCGGTGCGGTGCACCGCTGTGTACACGCCGTAAGCCATCTGATCGAGGATCACGCTGCCCGCACCGGGCTGCCGCTGCGTTTTGCCGCAACAAAGCTGGTCGAGGGCGATACGCTGATCGAATCCGCGCTGGACCTCGATGCGAACGAGATCGAGCTGCTCGGTCACACGATTGCCGAGCTGGAAAGTGAGACGGGTCTGGACCGCGAGGCAGCGCTGGCAGATATGCGGTTCAACTTTATTGAACGCCTCTGCGACAAAACCGTTGTGCGGCCCGGCGAAAGCCGCGAGCACAAGCGCAGTGTGGCCATTGACCGCATCCTGACCGGCAAATACACCGCCTTGCCCTGCTTTATCGGCATTATGGCGCTGGTATTCTGGCTGACGTTCGGTGTCATCGGCGCAGGCCTGTCCGACCTGCTGACACTGGGCATCGGCGTGCTCACCAACCTGACCGACCACGCACTGACGGTCTACGGCATCAACCCTGTTGTGCATAGCCTTGTTATTGACGGCATCTTTGCGGGCGTGGGCAGCGTGCTGAGCTTCCTGCCGACCATCGTCACGCTGTTCTTCTTCCTGTCGATTCTGGAGGACACCGGCTATATGGCGCGTGTGGCCTTCGTCATGGATCAGCTGCTGCGCCGCATCGGACTTTCGGGCCGCAGCTTTGTGCCCATGCTCATCGGCTTCGGCTGCTCGGTGCCCGCCATCATGGCCACCCGCACGTTGTCCAGTGACCGTGACCGCAAAATGACGATCCTGCTCACCCCGTTCATGAGCTGCTCGGCCAAGCTGCCGATCTACGCCCTGTTCACGACGGCGTTCTTCCCCCGACAGTGGCGTGCCGTCGTGATGATCGGGTTGTACATCACGGGCATCCTGTGCGGCATCCTGTACGCGATCCTGCTGAAATTCACCAAGTACAAGGGCGAGCCTGTCCCCTTCGTCATGGAGCTGCCCAACTACCGTTTTCCCTCGGCGCGCAGTGTCTGCCAGCTGATTTGGGAGAAAGCCCGCGACTTTTTGCAGAAGGCCTTCACCATTATCTTTGTGGCAACGGTGCTGATCTGGTTCCTGCAGACCTTTGACATGCGCCTGAACGTGGCCGCTTCGGTGGACAAGAGCCTGCTGGCAGCCATCGGCAGTTTTATTGCTCCCCTGTTCAGGCCGCTGGGCTTTGGCGACTGGCGCGTTTCCACCGCGCTGATCACCGGCTTTACGGCCAAGGAGAGCGTTGTCTCTACGCTGACGGTCCTTCTGGGCGGGGACACCGCCGCACTGACCACGCTGTTTACCCCGTTCACGGGCATCGTGTTTCTGGTGTTTACCCTGCTGTACACGCCCTGCGTGGCCGCGATTGCTGCCGTCAAGCGTGAGCTGGGCGGTGCCCGCGCCGCAGCAGGCGTCGTTTTGATGCAATGCGGTATTGCATGGATCGTGGCATTTGTGGTACACTGTGTAGGAACGGTGTTCGGCCTGGTGTGAACCGCGCCGGAAAGCACCCCTACAGATACGTATGAGGTAGTATACGATATGGCAAGTGTTATCATTGTTGTGATTATTTTTGTGCTGCTGGCGCTGGCGATCCTGTTCATCTGCCAGAACGGCGGCTGGCAGGGCGGCTGCGGCGGCAACTGTGCCGGCTGCCACAGCAAATGCGCCGAAGCGGAAAAGAAGCCGAAGAAATAACTCCTGCCTCCCTCTGCGAGGGAGGTGGCCCCGCAGGGCCGGAGGGAGAGAACCCTGCCATAGCCCGAAATATTTCGGGTGACCGCAAGGTTCTCTCCCCCACCGCTTGCGGGCGGAGCCCCCTCGCAGAGGTGGCCAGGAATTTTGCTTCCCTTTTGCAAGGGGAGCTTTTTTTCTTGCCCTGCTGTTGCACAAATGCACAAAAACGGGTATACTTATAAATAAGTATAATTTCAGGGAGGCATTGCCCATGAAAGCTGATAAATACCGCTTCGACGGCGCCCGCACCTGTGACCTGCGGGCGCTCTCCTGCGACGGCAAAGAGGATGCAACGGACAAAGACGAAATTCCGGCCAAAACTGCAGAGAATCTGCAAAAGATGGCCGCATTGGAGGCTGAACGCTGATGCCGCCCATCCGTGTTTTACAGGTCATGCCCGCCATGGACGCCGGCGGCATGGAGACCTTTGTCATGAACGTCTACCGCACGATCGACCGGGAGAAGGTCCAGTTCGATTTTCTCTATCATTACGATAAACCGTGCTTTTTTGACGATGAAATCCGTGCGCTGGGCGGGCGCATCTTCAAGCTGACCGTCCGGCAGGACAACAACCTGCCCCGCTACCTGCGTGAATTGCGGGCGCTGTTTGCCGCCCACCCCGAGTGGCGCATCATCCACGGCCATTACAGCGGGTTTGGCATGTTCTACAACCCCGCGGCGCGGCGCGCGGGTATCCCCGTGCGGTGCGGCCACAGCCACAATACCGCGTATGAACGCAATTTTGTGGGGCGGCTCGATCATTTTATGAGCAGCTTTTTCAACATCGGCCTGACGGACCGCTTTGCGTGCAGTGAGAAGGCCGGGCAGATGCTTTTTGGCAAGCATCCGTTCACCGTCGTGCCCAACGGCATCGACACGGCGCGGTTTGCCGCCCGCGACCCGCAGCGCCGTGCGCTTTTGCGCGGTGAGCTGGGTGTGACCGATCAGGAAATCCTGTTCGGCCATGTGGGGCGGTTCTCCGACCAGAAGAACCACCCGGGACTGCTCAAAATTTTTGCCGCCGTGCGCACCCGCCTGCCCAAGGCACGGCTGGTGCTGCTGGGCGGCGGCGACCCCGCCTACGTGGAGAAAATGCAGGCGCTGGCCGCCGAGCTCGGCCTTGGCGACAGTGTGATCTTTGCGGGCGTGCGCAGCAACATCCAGAGCTTTTACGACGCGATGGACGCCTTTTTGCTGCCCAGCCTTTTCGAGGGTCTGCCCGTCGTGCTGGTGGAGGCGCAGACCGCGGGTCTGCCCTGCTTTGTGGCCGACACGGTGGACCGCGGCGCGGCGTTCAGCGACAGGGTAAAATTCCTGCCGCTGAACGACACAGCCGCGTGGGCAAACACAATTGCGGCGGCCTCCTTCCGCCGCGACCCGCAGGCGCGGGAGAAGGCCATTAAGGCCGGATATGACATCCACACGAGCGCCGAGGTCCTGCAAGCCTTTTACCTGCGCCGTTATGCCGAGGTGACGCCATGAAGCCCTGTGAGATCGCAGTCATCGTACCTGTACATAATGCGGCGGCGTTCCTGACCGCCTGCACCGACGCGATTGCTGCCCAGAAATTTGACGGCTTCCGGTGCATTCTGGTGGAAGACGGCTCCACCGACGACTCCCCCGCGCTCTGCGATGCCATCGCGGCGGGCGACCAGCGCTTTGTGGCGCTGCACCAGACCAACAGCGGTGTCTGCGCGGCCCGCACGGCGGGTGTGCGCGAGGGGCGGGCGCTGGGGGCCAAATGGTTTGCGTTCTGCGATGCGGACGATTTGTACCACCCTGAGTTTCTGGACACGCTGTATGCGGCGGTGACGAACAGCGGGCTGCCGCTGGCCTGCTGCCGGTACGATACCTTTACCGACACCGTGCCCGCCGACGCGCCCGCGCCCTGCAACAGCAAGATCCTGCGAAGCCCCGCCCATCTGGACGCGCTGCTGCATGACCACGCCGTGGATTACGGCCTGTGGAACAAGCTGTTCTCTGCCGACCTGCTGACCGAGGAGATGCTCGACAACGGGCTGGCCTATAACGAGGATCTATTGGCGAACTGGCGTGCATTTTTAGTCGCTCCGGGGTGTGCGTTCTGCGATTTTGCAGGCTATCACTACCGCCAGCACGCGGCCAGCGCCAGCCACCGCGCCCTGCCGCCGCAGAGCATCGACGACCAGCGCCGCGCCGCTGCGGAGATCCGCGCCACGGCCCCCGCCGAAATGCAGCAGAGCGTGAACGCCTTTTACTATGAAAAGCTCGTCTATCTGGCCAGCATGATCCTGCGCCGTGCCAACGCTGCAGACTACCGCGTCCAGTTGAACGAGCTGAAGATCGGCATTGCCGCGGGGGCCAACGACCCGCAGCTGGGGCGCAATCCGCTGCTGCCCCGGAGCATCCGGCTTTCGGCCTGGCTGACGCTGCACATGCCGCGGCTCTGGCAGTGGGCGTGCCGAAATTTCTTGAAGGACCGACAATAATGCGCATTTTACTTGTACTGGACCGGGTGGAGAACCCCGCCAGCGCCAACGCCCTGATGGGCTTTCGGCTGGCGGAGCAGCTGCTCCGCCGCGACCATGCCGTACATATTTTGACCCTCTGGGACGGCCTGCACACCCCGCCCGCCCCGCCGGAGGGGGCCATGCAGCACCTGCTGGCCTTTGCCGACGAGCGCCAGATGAACGAGGCGTTGGAAAACGGCCAAAAAGGCGGCACGCCGGTGCCGCTGCGGCTGGCCCGGCTGGCTGAACACCCCGCGGCAGCGGCGGCAGCGTTCCGCCAGCTGGTGCTGAAGCAGCCCCGCCGCACCGTGGACAGTCGGCGGGAAATCGAGCGGCTGGACGCGGAATTTCACTTTGACGCAGTCTGTGCCGTCTGTGCGCCCTACCGCACGGCGTTTGCGCTGGAAGCTGCCGCCATCCGCGGGAAGAAATTTTTGTGGCAGCTGGACCCCTATGCCTCCAACCGGGACTACACAGCCCCTGGCGGCTTTGCGCGGGAGGGGCAGCTGCTGGACGCGCTGGACGGGACCTTCGTCACGCCGCAGGCCCTGCCCGACTACGCTGACGGCGCACCGCTGGCCCCGTGGCGGGAAAAGGTACACGTTCTGGGCTTTCCAACGCTGCTGCCGCGGGTCATGGAGCCGGTAGAACACGACGATATACAGTGTGTTTTCTGCGGCAGCCTGCACCCCGGCATGCGGGAGCCCGGCTTTGCACTGGCGCTGTTCCGCGCACTGCACGACGACACTGTAACATTAACGATGGCGGGCACCGGCTGGGAGCGCTTTGCCGCCGACGCCGACGAGACAGTCCGTGTTCTGGGTGCAAAATTTGTGCGCCCCGGCCTGCTGCCGCCCGACGAGGCCGCCGCGCTGGAAAACCGCGCCGACGTGCTTGTCAGCTTGGGCAACACCTATGACAACCAGATGCCCAGCAAGCTGTTTGGCTATTTTGCCACCGGCAAGCCGGTACTGCATCTGGCTGTGAGCGAGAACGACCCCACCCTGCCCTATCTGGCGCACTACCCGCTGGCGCTGGTTCTGCACCGGAAGGACGGCGTCACGCCGGGCGCCGTGGCAAAGCTGCACAGCTGGCTGCACAATGTACAGGGTCATGCCCTGCCCTTTGCCCAGACGGCAAGGCTCTACCCCGAGTTCACCCCGGAGAAGGTCGCGGAGGAGTTTTTAAAGTGGTTGTGAGCGGTCAGCTGCGGCCATTCAAGAGAAAATAAAGGAGTCCCTATGCACATTCTTTGGCTTGTCAGAACCACCCTGCCGCAGGCGGCGGCTGCCTGCGGGCTGGCCGGAGCCAGCGATGTCAGCGGCAGCTGGCTGACCGGGCAGCTGGCCGCGCTGCGTGCCTGCCCCGATCTGCACCTGACCGTGCTCTGCGTGGGCAAAGAGGATGCCGACGGCACCGCGGACGGCGTGCATTACCGCGTCGTGCGCGACACTGCCGCCTTTGCGCCGCTTTTGCAGGCCGAGCGCCCCGACCTTGTGCATATATGGGGCACCGAGTTTGACCCCGCCGCCGTCATGGCCGACGCTGCCCGCGCATCAGGCTTGCCCGTGCTGTTCAGCGTACAGGGTGTTATGCGGGACTGCGCCGCGCACCTCTGCGACGGCGTGCCCGAAAAATACCGCCGTTCCGGTGCGCTGTGGCACGCCATTGATAAAATCATTCCCGGCGAGCTGCTCGACAATATGCAGGCGAGCTTTGACGCACTGGCCGCAAAGGAGGCCGCAGCGCTGGCCGACGCCCGCTATGTTACGGGCCGCACGGCGTTTGACCGCGCCGCCTGCGCCGCGCTGGCCCCCCACGCCCGCTACTACCCCTGCAACGAGACACTGCGTCCGCTGTTTTATACGGGTACGCTGTGGCATGCGCGGGACTTTGCCGCCGCGCCGGTGCTGCTGCTGCCCCAGGGCAACTACCCGCTGAAAAACCTGCACACCGCCATCAAGGCGCTGCCTGCCGTGCTGGCCGAGTACGGTGACGCCGAGCTGCGCATTGCGGGCTGGCCGCCGCTGGACAAGGGCCCGCTGCTGCGCCCGGTCATTGACCGAATGTTCCCCTACAAGCTCTACTGCAAGCGGCTGGCCGCGCAGCTGGGCGTGACGGAGCACATCCGCTACACCGGGCCGCTGGATGCCGCGGCCATGCGGCAGGCATATCTGGAGGCAGACGTCTTTTTGCTGCCGTCCGGCTGCGAGAACAGCCCCAACAGCTTAGGCGAGGCCATGCTGCTGGGCCTGCCCTGCATCGCCAGCGCCGTGGGCGGTATTCCTTCGATGCTGGCGAACGGCACCGAGGGTCTTTTGTACGGCGATGCGCTGGACGCCGACGCGCTGGCCCGCGCCGTTTTGCAGGTGCTGCACAGCCCCGACGGCGGTACGGCCATGGGCCGGACGGCCCGTGCCCGCGCACTGCAGACTCATGATGCGGCCCGCAACGCCGCTGATTTACTGCACATCTACGAAAGCATTTTGCAGGAGGAGCACCCGTGAGCATTTCCGTCATCATCCCCTGCTACAGAGCCGCGGCCACGCTGCGCCGCGCGGTGGACAGCGCCCTGACCGGTGCGCCCGCCGATTTAGAGGTCCTGCTCGTCGACGACGGCAGCCCCGACGACACGGGTGCGCTCTGTGACGAATTGGCAGCCGCTGACCCGCGCGTCAGGGCGCTGCACCGCGAAAATGGCGGCGCGGGTGCGGCGCGCAATACCGGGCTGGACGCCGCGCACGGAGACTGGGTGTTGTTTTTGGATGCCGACGATGCGCTTTTACCCGGTCTGTGGGCCGCGCTGGATGCCCTGACCACCGACGCCGACATGATTTTGTTCGGCCTTACGCGGGAAAGCAGCGGTGCGGTCAAGCCCACCGACTACCTGCCCGCGGGGTTCTGCCCGGACTTACAGGCTCTCGGCAGTGCGCTCTTCCCCCTGCTGTTTGACACGGGGCTGCTGGCCGCGCCCTACCCCAAGCTGTTCCGCCGCGCGGCCATCGGGGCGGTGCGGTTTGATGCGCGCCTTGCCATCAACGAGGACGTGCTGTTTAACATACAATTTTTACAGAATACCTCTGCCATTTATTGTCTGGATGGTGTATACTATAAGCAGTATGATACCGAGGCCGGCAGTCTGTCCCGCCGCCTGCGGGGGGACTTGCTGGACGCCGAGCGCGTGACCCGCCCGGCGCTGGCCGATTTGCTGCGGCAGAATGGCATCGACCCGGCCCCCTATGAGGCCGCGAGCCGTCTGCGGGCCTGCCTGAACCAGTACGGCCTGCTGACCGGCTGTAAGGGCACGCTGTCCTATGCAGAGCGCCGCGCGCTGTTTGCTGAAATTTTAGCCGACCCCGCCGCCCGCAAAGCCCTGCGGGAACGCCTGCGGAATGACCCGAACAGCCTTCTGGCCGTGCCGTACCGCATTGGCGTGGCGTGCAATTGGCCGGGTCTGCTGGCGGGGTATACGATGGCGAAGCAAAATTTATTGTGACACCGCCTCTTGCCTCCCCTAGCAGGGGAGGTGGCCCGCAGGGCCGGAGGGGTTGAACCTTGCCACAGCCCGAAATGCTTCGGATTGCCGCAAGGCTCTCTCCCCCACCCGCTGCGGCGGGAGCCCCCTCGCAGAGGGGGCCGAGAAGTTTCTTCATTTATATAAGGAAAAGCCTATGTCCGACCATCCCAAAATCAGCATAATCTCCACAGTCTACAACACGGGGCCGTACCTGCGCCCGGCTGTGGAGAGCATTCTGGCCCAGACGTTCACCGACTTTGAGCTGTTGCTCGTCGATGACGGCAGCCACGACGGCTCCGCTGCGGTCTGCGACGCGCTGGCACAGGAGGATGCCCGCATCCGGGTGTTCCACCAGCCGAACGGCGGCCCGGCCCACGCCCGCAACACCGGGCTGGACAACGCCCGCGGCGACTACATCGGCATGGTCGATTCCGATGATTTGATAGAACCGACCATGTTTGCAACGCTGTACAGCGCCGTGCAGGTCGATGGCGTGCGGCTGGCCGCCTGCGCGGGCGACTGCATCGACGCCGACGGCAAAAAAATCGAAGGCCGCATGGTCACGATCCGTCAGGGTGGCGTGCGCGATGCGCAGGAGCTTTTGCTCGAGGCGTTCCAGACCGGCAGCTTTTACGGACCTTTAAGCTGGAACAAGCTGTTCGACGTGCGGTTGTTTAAGGAAAAGGGCATTCATTACGATGAGACGATGCTTTTCGGTGACGATGCCAGCGTGCTGCACCGTGTATTTGAGGGTGAGCGCTGCAACTGCCTGACCGATGTGCTTTACCATTACCGCACCCGCGCCGGGCAGATCACAACGGCGGGCTTTCCGCCGCGCAAGACCGACGACCTGCGGATGTACTGGGAGTGGCTGCAATACTTCTCGGCCCGTTCCGGGCGCGAGGAATACTACGACTGGGCCGTTGTGCGGTACTGGAAGATCTTTTACCAGTTCTGGTGCCAGTCCGATGCGGCGGGCAACCTGCCCGAGATCAGGCCAAAGTTTATGGCGCACAAAAAGCATTTGGATGCCATTTTGCCCGACATACTGGCAAGCAAATACCTGCCGCTGGGCGAGAAGCTGCGGGCTGCCGCGTTCTGCGCCAGCCCCACGCTGACCTACGGCGCGGCGGCTGCCTGGGGACGCCTGCATACGAGGAAGGGGAAATAAATTATGGAACATATCGCGATCAGTGTAATCGTGCCGATCTACAACACGAAGCCCTACCTGGCCGAGTGCATCGAGAGCATTCTGGCCCAGAAGATCAATGTGCCCATCGAGGTGCTTCTCATCGACGACGGCTCCACCGACGGCTGCGGAGAGGTCTGCGACAAGTACGCCGCCCGTGATGAGCGCGTGCGGGTCATCCATCAGGAGAACCAGGGCCTGTCCGCCGCGCGCAACGCCGGCATCGACGCCGCCAAGGGCCGCTATTATTCCTTTATTGACTCCGATGATGTCGTTCTGCCGCGCTTTTTGCAGACGCTGTACGACGCCTGCGAGGAGCACGACGCCTATATGTCCCTCTGCTCTGTCGAGGACGTGCAAGAGGACGGCAAGAGCTGCGACCCGGCCTACTTCACACGCCCCACGCAGGAGGGTGTTTTCTGCGGCAAGGACCTGCTGAACGAGTTTTACACCCCCTACGGCACGGTTTACACCGTCGCGTGGAACAAAATGTACCGCGCCGAAGTCTGGAAACTGCTGCATTACCCCGAAGGCCGCCTGCATGAGGATGACTTCGTTGCACACCGCCTGTTCTGGCGCTGCGACAAGGTCGTCTGCATCGACAAGCCGCTCTATCACTACCGCCTGCGCAACGGCAGCATCTGCCGCACGAACATACGCCCGGAGGCGTTCGACGCCGTGGACGGTCTGGCGGACCGCTATCGCTTTTATGTTGAGAACCACGCGGACCGCGCGGTCATCGACGCGGCCTATGCGGCCTGCTGGCGGCGGTATCTGTTCCTCTGCGCGAAGGTGCGCCAGTACCCGACGCCCGAGCTGGTCAAGGCCATCAGCAAGGAGCAGTTTTTGATGCAGGGGCTCATCAGCTACCTGCCCAACTGCCGCAACATGAAGATGACCGAGAAGCTGAGCGCCGCCCGCTGGTCGATGATGAGCGCACAGAGTTTGTGCCCGATCAAATAATCGTCCCTTCTTGCCTCCCCTAGCAGGGGAGGTGGCCCTGCATGGCCGGAAGGGTTGAACCTTGCCCTAATCCGAAATACTCCGGGTTGTTGGGAAGCTCTCTCCCCCACCGCCTGCGGGCGGAGCCCCCCCCAGAGGGGGCCAAGAAGCCAAAAATCCACATTCTAAGGAGCCCACATTGGCGTTATTGAAGCTCGACAAGGAAAGACGTCCCCGCGTGCTGCTGGTGCCGCCGCCGGATCTGCCGGTCCCCGCGGTGCAGGGCGGCGCGGTGGAGACGCTGCTGACCCACCTGATCCGCGAGAACGAGAAGCAGGGGCAGCTTGATTTGCTGTGCGCCAGTGTCACCGACGATGCCGCCCGCCGCGCCGCCGAGGGCTGGCAGCATACGAAGATGCTCTACATCAACCGCCCGGGCGGCCACCGCCGCTACTGGCCGATGGTCTTTCTGGAGCGGTGCGCCGGGATCGCCGCGCCCTATGACCCGTGGTATCAGAAGGTCCAGCTCTCGCTGGCACTGGAGCTGCCGCCGCCCGACCTGATCGTGGCCGAGGGCGGAAACCTGACCCAGTGCAGCGCCATCAGCCGCATGTTTGGCCGCAAACGCTGTCTGGCGCACCTGCACGGCCAGACGACCTGTACCCCCGTGATGGACGACATCTACGGCGGCGTGCTGGCGCTGAGCGATTTCATCCGCGAGAATTACCTGCAATCCAGCACCCTTGACCCGCAGCGGGCCTACATTCTGCACAACTGCATTGACACGGCCCGCTTCTGCCCCGGCCCGGCATCCAAAACGCTGCGCGCGCAGCTCGGCTTTACCGACGAGGATTTCGTCGTGCTCTACTGTGGGCGGCTCGACCCGGACAAGGGCATCCATAAGCTGATGGAGGCCATTGCCGCGCTGCATGAGCCGCACATCAAGCTGCTGATCGTGGGCAGCCCCTTCTTCGCCCGCACCCAGCAAAGCGCGTTCCAGCGCAAATTGGAGCAGCAGGCCAAGAGTCTGGGCAACCGCGTACAGTTCACGGGCTACATCCCCAATGAGGACCTGCCCGACTACTACCGCCTGGCCGACCTGTGCTGCGTGCCCACGCTGGTGGAGGAGGCCGCGGGCCTTGTGGCCGTGGAGGCGATGGCCTGCGGACGCCCCGTGCTGGCGACCCGCAGCGGCGGTATGCCGGAGTATCTGGCCGGCAGCCAGGCCGTGCTGGTGGAGCGCGGCGACACTGTGACCGACCAGCTTGCGTGGAGCATCCGTATGCTGTACGAGCACCCGGCCCTCTGCACCGAGATGGGCGCGGCGGGCGCGGCGCGCGGCAGGGAGTTTTCCACCGCGCATTACTATGAGGAATTTGTGCGCATCGTGCGCGATGTGACGGAAAACGGAGGTGCCCAGTGAGCAAGCCGACCCTCTGCGTGATTGTGCCGGTCTACAAGGCCGCTGCGACACTGGACCGCTGTGTGGCCAGCGTTCTGGCCCAGCAGGTCACAGGCGGGCTGCACTGTATTCTCGTGGACGACGGCAGCCCCGACGAAAGCGGCGGTCTGTGCGACGCCTGGGCCGCCAGAGACCCCCGCGTGACGGTTTTGCATCAGGAGAACCGCGGCGTGTCCGCCGCGCGCAACGCCGGACTGGCTGCGGCGGACAGTGAGTACCTTGTCTTTCTCGACGCAGATGACGCGCTGCGCCCCGGCGCTTTGCAGGCGGCGCTTGACGCCCAAAACACTGCACCGCAGAACTTTGTGCTCTGGCACTACACCACTGACGAGCTGAACACTGCAGCAGTAACTTCGGATACTGCCACCTGCCCGCAGAATATGCTGGCGCGGCTTTGGCTTGACTGTCTGCTGGCTATGCCGTGGAATAAGCTCTACCGCACCGCATCGGCACAGCAGCTGGCATTTGACAGACAGTATACTTTAGGTGAAGATTTACAATTTGTATTGGATTATATTGACCTGCTGGGCAGGACTGCCCCCGATTTTGCCTACACTATCCTGACCGCACCGCTGACGTTTTACGATTGCAGCCGCGAGGGAACACTCTCGACGAAATACCACGCCGACTACTGCAAGATCTGGCCCGAGCATTTCGCCCGGCTGAACAAGGCGTGCTACGCAGCGCACTGCCCGCAGGAGGATATGCGCCCCCTGCACCGCGCCGAGCTGACCGTTTACGCCGAGGGCGTGGCGGACATCCTGCGCCGCGACCCCGCCAAGCGCAGGGCCGTGCGCCGGGACAAGGCTTATGCCGCCCTGCGCAGCCCGTGGCTGCACGCCCTTTTGGAGCGGATGCGCATTGAGAGCTGCTACAGTGCCTACTACCTGCCCTGCCGCTGGCGCAGCATCCGCCTTGTCTGGGTCATGGCCGAGGCCAGGCGGACCGGCTCTCCCCTGTTCGGCAAGCTGGACTGGGCCGGATATTATCTGTTGGGCAGGAGGCTGCGCAGGGATTGATGTGCCTACCTATCGGAAACAGCTTGCAGGAGCGACGTAATCACTGTCCCCTGCCGCGGGCGAACATGGTTCGCCCCTGCAAGCTCTACACCTCATGACTTCAAGCGCGGCCTTTTCAATGGGCCGCGCTTTTTCTTTGCGCACCAATCGTGCAGACTGTGCACAAATGTCCATGCGTTTTGCTCTGCTTTCCACTGTAAACCGCGCACTTCTTCGTACAGAACGGGTATTTTGTCCTTTTTGCAGATTGGTTCGTTGACTATGTTAAATTATTGTCGTATAATACAATCATACGCAAAGCGTGTAATGCTTAACATAGAGAAGGGTTCCTCATGGAAAAAAAACTCATCCTAGTCACCTCCCCGCCCGCCTGCGGCAAGACCTACGTGGCAAAGGCGCTGGCTAAAAATTTAAAGCACGTTGTCTACCTCGACAAGGACACGCTCATCGTCCTCTCCAAGCAGATCTTCAAGGTTGCCGGGCAGCCGTATGACCGCAGCAGCGCGTTTTTCCAGCAGAACATCCGCGATTATGAGTATGACTGCGTTCTGGCCCTGGCCATGGAGGCACTGGACTACGACGATATTGTCCTGATCAATGCGCCGTTCACCCAGGAGGTGCGCGACAACGCCTTTATCGCAGACCTGAAGGCTAAGCTGGCCGCCAAGGGCGCGACGCTGGCCGTCATCTGGGTCGAAACCTCGCCCGAAGTCGTCCACCAGCGAATGATCGAGCGCAACTCGGACCGCGACACCTGGAAGCTGGCTCACTGGGATGAGTATCTGCGCCGGTGCAACTTTGCCATCCCGGAGAACCTCGCCGACCCGCAGCACAAGGACAATCTGATTTTGTTCCAGAATAATAACGACGACGAATTTGACGCTTCGATGAAGCGCTGTGTTGCCATCTTGGAGGAATCCCTCGAGGATTGACTTCCCTGCCTGGCTTCCGCCTGCTGCGGATGCCGGGTCTTTTTTGTGCCGTCCTCTGCCAGCTCATGCAGCAGCGGCGCGTAGGCTGTGCACTCAACCTTGCCGCTCGGGTAGAAGATCAGACCGGCGCGGGCAGGCGTGGTCTGCGGGGCAAAAAGCCAGCCGCCGGCATAGCCCTAACGATGGGCATAGGCTTCAGAGCGAAGCGCTGCTTTTTCAAAATGGTATGTCCCCGGTAGATTAGAATGCAGATTAGAATATGACATGAGATTTTTCAAGAAAACATTTGCATTTTGCTCCCGGATTTGGTATACTATAAAGGCATTCGGGGCCTTGGCTCTGTTTGACAGTAATTCATAAACCTGCGTCCGTAGCTCAGTTGGATAGAGCCTTGGCCTCCGACAACTGCGACAGGGCAGGTTTTTGACCTGCTTTTGTGCGATACAACGTGATTTGCACCCGCAAAAACGCGGTGGTCAACGGTGGTCAGACCACGAATTGACCACTATTGGAAATTGACTACTTTACAAGATTGAAATACGTCAGAACGACGTTTTTCATACATATGCGATCGTAGCTCAGCTGGATAGAGCGTTCGGCTCCGACCCGGAAGGCCAGAGGTTCGAATCCTCCCGGTCGCACCAAACCATGAAAATCCGAACCTTTTCTCGATAGGAGAAGGGTTCGGATTTTTTGTTTTCTTTGGAAATGACAATTCCGGCTCCTTCCCGACGACTGTGTGTCCAAAACCTTATCAGAAGAACCGTATAACAAAAGTCACAACTGTAAAGGTGCCGTAAGGCAGAAAGGACACGAGTATGAAGTACGATGAAAGAACCTGCAAATTCAACATGGACACCGGCTGCGTGGAACTGCTGCTCCGGGATGGGAGAATGATCTCCATTGACTGCACTGGGGTCGAGGATGAATTGGACGTGACCATGGCGCAGAGGACGGAACTGGACTACCTCATCTACAACGATCCGTTGGGCTATGCGGATTTGATTCTGAACGGTGACCCGGAGAAATATTTGAAGAATGTGGCTGGAAGCCATGGGCTAGAAGATTAAGGGCAAAACAAAAAACAGGGTGCGCCCCTGAATAGGACGCACCCTGCCAAAGACCACAGACGATAGCGATATGTACAACAGGGAGTTCCCCAGTGGGAACTTCCTGTTTTTCGTTGTTTGCATGATGAGCTTGTTCTGCCTGCCACGCGGCAAACTCCCTTTGGCCTTCCTCGCTGTTCCAGCAGGCAAGGATGGCCGGGTAGAACGCCCGTGCCAGACGGTCGATGACATCATCGGGGTAAGGGGAAATGTTTGTGGACTTTTTCTTTTTGTTCAAACGCACGCTCCTTTGATCGTCCCACCGTGGCAAAGCCGGGCGAGAAAATCAAAGTTCCAATTTTTATCAGGCGCAAGGGCGCGGATGCTTTCCGCCCTGCACTTGCGGCTGGGGGCTCGTTGATGGCTTACAGGTGTCTGTTGTTATGCGGTCTTTACATTTCCTCCAACCGTTGCAGTGACATTCATCAACAACCTTGTTTGCGATGTCGTTCACGCTTCGTCAGCTGCACTGCCGTTTGCAACGTTGTAATTTTGATTATACAGCTTTTTCCATCGTTGTA
>ENA-OQMN01000033-OQMN01000033.1-human-gut-metagenome-genome-assembly--contig:-NODE-33-length-52592-cov-13.339960_pt1 | contig 52592 bp, 49 predicted proteins | sample MGYA00242765_ERZ504861 | MGnify/ENA primary metagenome ERZ504861 (study PRJEB26092, sample SAMD00036417) | human gut metagenome | host: Homo sapiens | study: EMG produced TPA metagenomics assembly of... | reverse complement strand
GGTGATGCTCTGGGCGGTTGCGGAGAGCAGGTAGCCCTCGTCTTTCAGACCGAGCGAGGTGTCGTCGGTCAGGGCGAACAGGATGTCACCGGCACCGGCATCGGCGCCCTCGGCAACCGTGAGCGTCTTGCCGGTCACCGCGGCGTAATCGCTCGCGAACTGCTCGGCCATCTCCTTCAGGGAGGCGTCGGCATAGAGCACGCGCCGGGCGTTGGCAAAGGTCCCGGTGCCGCCAACCCACTCGCGCAGCTCGGGCAGGATCTTCGGCGCCGGGTTCGCGCCCGCCGGGGCGGTCATGGTGCCCGGAACCTCGACCTCGATCTCGCGGAAGGCGTAGTCGGTGGCGTCCGCGGTGTTGGAGATCTTGAACGAGGCCTTCACCGTCACGGTGGAGATGGGATGGTAGATCGTGCCGTCGGTGTCGATTACCTGCTCGTAGTCGGTGCCGTTGTATTTGATATCATAGCCGGCGGGCGCCTCGGGCAGATGGTAGGAAAGCGTTTTGGTGCTCGCCGTCACGGGGTCGACCGTGATGTCGTCGAGATAGTCCTCCGGCTGCTTGTCGGGCTCGGGGGCACCTCGTTCCACACCTCCATCTCGCCGCAGGACACGCTCGGGTAGCTGGAGACCTTCGTGACCTCAAGCTTGACGTAACGGCCGGACACGGGCTTGTCGAGCGTCACCTCGGAGGTGGCGCCCTTGGCACCCGTCACGGCTTTCGCCGGCTTGCCCCAATCGGTGGTGCTGTCCGATACGTAGATGTTGAAATCGGTGGCGTACTCGGTGTTGCTCTCCCACCACAGCTTGACCTGGGACACCTCGGTGGTGGCGCCCAGATCGACATAGGCCCATTGCGTGGGTTTGGCCTCGGCCGACCAGCGGGTTGCGTGGTCGCCATCGACCAGTGCGGTGGCGGGCAGCGTGTCATACGGCGCCTGGCTCACCGTCACCTTTTTATTCAGGGCGACATTTGTTGCCTCAGCGTACGCAGCTGCAGGTGAGCCTACCCCCCAACAGCTCAACGCAAGCGCCGCCGCAGCCATCGTTGCCGCAAGCGCATGCCGTACACGTTTGTGCATGTGCTTCTCCCTCCTTCATACGGACGCCCCCTCCACCCCCATACAGCAGAAGGGTGCGTGCGTACCATGATGAAGAAGCGCGCGACGGGACCGCTGGGTCATTCTGGAAGTCCCGAATGGTCTTTATGCAGAATATGCCCAGCTAGATTGGTATGTTTGTTTCAATACCTCAGGTGCGGGGCGCCTCGGGGCGGTAGGCCTGGCCTGCCGGTTTTCCACTCGCGCTCGTATGCGATTCGGCAGGTTTTCGCTCCCATATCCTGCTATATGCATATATGGCAGCATTACTACAGGTGGCTTGCCTAGTTGATACATTTCCAGGCAAAACCACACCATTCGGCAAACGGTCGGTTTTTCGCCGCCGGCGGCAGCGGCCGTTTTGCCCCACCCGATGCGGGGCCGGCTCTTACCGGTCCTCCTCCAGGCGGATCTGGCGGTAGCTGACCCCGCAGCGATCCAGGATGTTTTTCGCAATGAGGTTGTCCTCGGTGCCGCTGTATTTGTCATCCAGGTACACAACCTCACCGATGCCCGCCTGCACCAGCGTTTTGGCGCATTCGTGGCAGGGGAACAGCGTCACGTAGACGGTGGCGCGGGCCATGTCCTTGAGCGAGCCGCGATAGTTGAGAATGGCGTTGGCCTCGGCATGGATCACGTAGTTGTGCTTGTCGTGCAGCGGGTCGTCCGCCGTGCCCCAAGGGAACTCGTCGTCGTCGAGGCCCGAGGGCGTGCCGTTGTATCCAACCGAGAGGATGCGCTGGTTAGTGTCGGCGATGCAGGCGCCTACCTGGGTGTTCGGATCTTTGCTGCGCAGACTCGCCGCGATGGCGGCTCGCATGAAGAACTCGTCCCAGCTGATGACATCTTCGCGTTTACCCGGCATGGCGCTTCCCTTCCTCGGGCATTTATGCAGCTAGATTTACAAAGTCGGCGCCTGTTTGTCAACCGGTCGTTCAGGTTTAGCTGCGAGCTAATGCAGCAATCGCTGCCCTTAGCTATGATTCGCGCATATACCCCTTACAACACTGGGAGGCCCCATGGCAAAGAAATGTCTTGTATGCGGCGGCAAAATTGGACTGTTCTCCAAGCATCTCACAGTTGCAGACGGCCCCGTGTGCCTCTCATGCGCAAGTGAATGGGGAGTTCAGGAGGCGCTTGATGCCGGAATTCATCTCTCTGATATTAATGCGATCTTTAGTCCCGTCCTTTTGAATAACATCGATAGCGCCACACGCGAGCTTCGAACCATAACGGAGCTACGGTCATCCTTTGAAAAAACGTTTGCTGTCAGTGAACTTGCCCTGTTCGACGATGTTCATAGGCTGCTATTGCTTGCCGACCAATCCCATATGAGCTATAAACCCGAGCACTACACGCTTGTACGCTATAACGAAATCGTTGCATTTGACCTGCTCGAAGATGGTGACTCCGTCTCCCAAGGCGGTCTTGGGCGCGCGGTGGCCGGCGGCTTGCTGTTCGGCCCCGTCGGAGCCATCGTTGGTGGCTCAACGGGAAAAAAGAGAACCAAGTCAACGTGCAAGTCGATGCAGATCAAGCTGACGCTTAGCAACCCTTCTCGGCCAACGCTCTACGTGAAGCTCATCACGGCCGAAACCAAGACCGACAGCTTTAGCTACAGAATGAGCTTCGAGCACGCCCAAGAAATCCTCTCGAAGCTCCAGGCCATTACGAATGAACCACAGGCCAGCACCCCTTCACAGGGCACCGATTGCGAAGCCAGCCTGCTCGAGGCGGGCAACGATCCCGTTGCTGAACTTCGCCGGTTTAAGGCCCTGCTCGATGAGGGCATCCTTACTCAAGAAGAATTCGACGCCAAGAAGCGACAGATTCTCAACGGCTAATGTAACGGGTCGCCCGCAGCACGCAGACAAAGTCCGAGACACGCAGTGAGCTGTTCCCCAGACCTCGAATGCAGTGCCCATAATTTCCTGCCTTCCGAAGGGCCGGCCCCGGAGCTCAACCGGAGCAGACCCTTCAGACCAACCTGCCCCAGCCGAGCAGCCGGGCAGCCGAGAGACACGGCTTTTGGCTCCAATGTGCCCGCCCGCGCTCCCCGCACAGCCCTGCTGCTGCAAAATCGAGGTTTTGCGAAATGGCACCGCTTCGGTCACATGCCCCAGGCCGTCCGACATCAGCAAAACCGCAGGTCGCGCTCGGCCGAAAACGGACGCGAAATGGCACCTGGAAAACGCATTTCGCAAAACCTCGATTTTGCAGCAAACAGGATGAATCCATCGTATAACCGGGGAGGTCGCCCTCGGAACACCAGCGAATCACCCACGCAAGCCCACCGCAGGCACCACGTGCCGTAGCCCGTGCATAAGGGCAGCGCAGCACTCCATACGCGCCACACGCGGATGTCCATATATGGCCTCAACCGCTACCCTTCTTCAGGAAATCCCTTCCTCAAAAAAGTCGGAGTCAATTTCCTTTACGTCAAACGTGGACTTCACACTGACGCCAACACCGTAGTCAATCATCAAATCGGCGAGCATACGGCCATCCACCAGCACGACTTTTTGCGAATGGAGCTCCCTCACATAACATTGGGCCCCGCTGGAAAACTTCGCCGTCGTAATAAACAGACCACGCGATGCCCCCTTGCCTGACAATGCGCCAACAAAAGCCTGGATATCGGGACGAGAAACTGTGCGGGAGGGTTCCCATCTTTTTGCTTGATAGTAGATGCTGTCGAACCCGAGCTTGTCTTCCTTTACGATGCCATCGATTCCCTCGTCGCCGCTCTTCTGAGTAACCGCAACCGATCCGCCTCGCTCGCCGTACCCCATCGCAGACAGAACCTTACCTACTAGATGCTCGAAGAAAAATGGGTCCTTGTCCATAATCGCAGCGAGCAGTTCCTCCGCAAGTGCCTCGCGAAGCTCGCCATACGCGGCATTCATAGTCTCCAGCGGAGAAAGTTGCTCTGGATCGGAACTGGCATCACCCGCAGCCCGAACTTCATCGCTCTTCTTGTTCGTGCGATAGCCATCTCTCCACTTCTTGAAGGACTCGCACTCGGCCATGAGCATTTTGGCAGTGATTGGCCCGCTATGTCTCGCAAGGAACTCACGCCCCTCTGCAGTGATGTGATAGGTGCCACGCTTATTGCCGTACGAGAGGAGGCCCGCCTTCTCGAGGTCTGTAATTGCCCAATACATTCGATTGTAGAGACGCAACTGGCCACTCGGCAACCGTTCTGCCTGCTCTTCCTCTGTGAGCGAAAAGTGTGAGACCATGCATTTGCAAAGGTCTTTGGAGCTGAGGGATCCCTCAGTCTCGCTCAAAGCGATCATGACCGGACGCATGAACTCATGCCACTTCGGCATAGCCACAGACACTCACCGTCTTTCCCTACGACCACGAATGAGGCAGCGCAGCCGCCGTTCGCAATATTTTGACCCTTCAAAGTATGCCACAGCACATCGAAGCGCATGCCCAGGCGGGGCAGGGCTCTTCGACGCAGGCAACCGGCATGCAGACGCCCGTCGCTCGCCCTTTCGGCCGCCTACTCGATGGGTGATAAGAATGGGGCAACCGGTTGAGAGGACAGAGATGGCCAACCGACCAGACGAATGCTACCGGAGCCTCGTCGCAGAGCTCTCCAAGCTGGCTGACGAGACCGAATGGGTCGAATTCAAGGTGAGTAACGACCAGCCAGGGCGCATCGCAAGGTGCGTCTCGGCACTCAGCAACTCCGCCGCACTCTGCGTCGAGCCCACAGCCTACCTCCTCTGGGGAGTCGACGACTCGACCCACGAGATAGCCGGCGCGCCGCTCTCCTACCGCAGCCTGCGCAAGGGCGGCGAGGAGCTCGAGGCGTGGCTCGCGAGAATAGTGAACCCTAAGCTCAACCTCGCCTTCCACGACGTCGACATGGGAGGCGAAGCCCGCGTTGTCGTTCTCGAGATCCCGGCGGCGACCCACGAGCCGACGAAATACGAGTCCTCCGCCTATGTAAGGGTCGGGAGCAACGTGAAGCCGCTCGCGGGTTTCAAGGACCGCGAGGCCCAGCTCTGACGCACGTTTGACTCAACGCCAACGAGCGCGTTGCCGGGTTCATGCGGAAATACGGCACCTGCGAGGAACGCGGCCGCGGCTACGACAAGGTCATCACCGCGACCTGCGAGAACGAGCTTGTCGCTCCCATCGTCCAAAACCAGATGGACCTGTTCACCAAAGCCGTCCTCTTCGCAAAGATGCCCTTCGAGCTCACGAGCAAGGAGGGCCGTATCCGAACCCGCTGCGTGCAGGCGCGCCTCGCCTATGCCAACTTCGGGTCGATCGGCAACATCGACGTGCGCCGCGCGTTCGGCCTCGGGGAGAAGAAGGCCCAGGCGACCCGCATCATCAAGGACGCCGTTTCTGCCCAGTTCATTAAGCCGGTCGACGAGAACGCCGCCCCTCGCTACATGCACTACGTGCCCTTCTGGGCATAACGCAGCCAAGTATCGCCAAGTATCGCAAAGCGACCAGAATGACCCGGGCAATCTGGTTTTCCTGGAGAAATGCCTGCTCATAGCCGCTTGAGCATGCTGTCCCAGCCGGATTCTAAGTATCGCCAAGTATCGCTCTTCTACCGCCGCGTCGATCTCGTCCAGTTCATCCGGCCTTGGCTCCATCGCGGCACTCACGAGCGCCTTGAACGCGCTCAACTCATCTCCCATGACTTCCTTCCAACCCGCAGACGATGGGGCATCCCGCCGTGTTTTCCGATTCGAACCGCGCCCCTACTCCCGCCCGGTTCCCTCCACGCGGTCGCGGATGTCGTTCAGAGCCTCTCCCTTGTAGGTGAAGTAGCACGGACCCGCGAGCCTTGCGTCCTTCGGCTTCCTGAGGAAATCGCGGGCGGCACCGGTGAGCGAGGTGACGACGTTGCCAAGCCTAACATGCTTGTCGTCAACGACGACGACCTTCTTGTCCCGGGTCGCCGGCGAAACACACCTCCTCGCCAGGCTCGATACCCACCATCGAAAAGCGGAAGGGAGGGCGCTTGGGCCTGCGGGACTCCTCGGCCTCCTGCTCCTCGGCGAGGGCCTCGCCGGTCGCCTGCACGCGATGCAGGTTCCCCTCGGTTCCCGAGATCTTGGCAATGGCCTCCAGGATGGCGTACGCCTCCTCCTTGGACATCTCGAAGAACTCCTTGGTGCGGGTGCGCCCGTTGAAGGTCTCGACGGTGCGCAGGTCCGGGTTGAGCCTGTCGATGAGGTCGTGGAGCGCCTTGTCGGTGAGCTTGTGGTCAGTCTCGTAGGTCGCATACGCCCTGAACGCATAGGGCAGCGTCTCGCTGCGGTTGAGCTGCCTGAGGCGCTGCTCCAGGTTGGTCGCGTACCCGATCTTCACGAACTGCGGGAAGCTCGGGTTGGTGAGGATGTAGATGACGCCCTTGGACACGGCTACTCACCGACCTTCTCGGCATAGAGCTTGAACAGGTGGGCGACGATCTTCTCCTCGTCCCCGCCGAAGTCGACGCCGTATGCGGCCTCGACCGCCGCGTCGAGCTCGCGGTGAGCTCTAGTCAGGCGTGGATAAAGCATAAGGCTGGTATACATCTTTCCTAGCGGAGCATTAGGCCATTCTTCACGTGCATCAAGAACCTCCTGAGCGCATCGCTCGATAGCAGAGCGATGCGAATCGTCGGCATCGGGCCAAATGAAAGTGTTGTAAACCAAGTCCTTCGCGTAGCGATAATCGCTTTTCATCCTACCTGCAACCATTCGCATCCAGGCATTGTGAAACTGCGAACTCATAACTCCGAAGTGGTAGAGGGACGCATCGGGAACAAGGTATGCCAAGTTACTTGCAATCACCTCGTTCGAAACAAACCCAATCGGAACATAAGGCCTTCGCTCACTCGATACGCATGGCACCAACAGATAATTGCCATCCCCTTCGGGCTGAGCAATCTGAGCAAACAACATAGGAGTATCCGCGAGCTTTCTGGTGGCAGCCGCCTTGCTTGCAGCTCGTTCGTCCCTCACCTGCTCGATACGGCCCATAACAAACTGACAAGTCGACACCTCGTATGGATCAGCATCCTTCAACCAGAGGCAATAACGTTCCTTACGGTTTAGAAACTCGTCGGCACCCCAGAACTTTCGGACCCATTTCTCAGCAGCTGGGAACGATGCTATAAGTTCATCTTTCTCCTGCGGCTTAAGTGTGAAGCCCTTACTGCGAGGCATGGATCCGAACCGCATTTTCGGAACAGTGCAGAGGGGGTCAGATACCTCAGTTACATATACATCCTCAGCGTCAAAAAGATAACCATTGATATGGCGCGGCAATCGCCCCGCCTTCAGTTAAAGATGGTTTTTCCATTTTGAGCTCCTGCGCCTTTGCTGAATCCAACGATGACACAATGAACGTGGGCCTGGTCCGTTGCCTCGGAATTCCAAACGAATGTCCTATGAGCAAAGTCGATCTCCATCCCCAGCGCGTCTTTCATGGCCTTCCAAAAGATACCGACCGCAAGACCTTGGCAAACGGAATTTGTGGACACAAGGGCGCACCGGGCCCCTCCCTCTTGGCTCATTTGGGCTGATTTGAAATACCAAGCGCACACATAGTCGAGCTCGCCAACTCCCCTGAGCCCCCCAAAGACGCCCTTCATGTCCTCCTTTTGCTCTCGGCTCATTTGCATACCACCAATAAACGGCGGGTTGCCCATGATGTAGTCGCACTCGCCCGCAGGGATGACGTCGTTCCAGTCGATGCGCAGGGCGTTCGCCTTCACGATGGTCCCGTACTCCTTGAGCGGCAGCTCATCGTAGACGCGCTGGACCACCTTGGCGGTGTTGATGTCGGCCTGCTTCTCGGCGATCCACAGGGCCGTGCGAGCGACGCAGCACGCGAAGTCGTTGACCTCGATGCCGTGGAAGTTCGCGAGCGTCACCTTGACGGGACTCTCCTCCTCCGCCTCCTCGAACGAGATCTCTGACTGGCCCCCACGCTGTAACTCCATGAGAATCGTGTTCTCGAGCCTGCGCAGGCACACGTAGGTCTCGGTAAGGAAGTTGCCCGACCCGCACGCAGGGTCGAGGAACGTGAGCGATCCCAACTTGTCGTGGAAAGCTCGCAGGGCGCGAGTACGGGAGCTAGGGTTCTGCTTGGAGAGGATGTCTGCGAGCTCTTCTTTCATCCCATCGAGGAACAGCGGGTCGATGACCTTGTGGATGTTCTCGGGGCTCGTGTAGTGCATGCCGCCGCTCCGGCGGGTGTCGTGACTGAGCGCGCCCTCGAAGATGGAGCCGAAAACGGTGGGATCCACACCCGACCAGTCGAACTCCTGACATCCCGAAACGAGAATCTCGTAGTGCACTTGCTCATTAAGCTGGGGAATCTGGGTACGCTCCCGGAACAGCCCGCCGTTCATGTAGGGGAAGCGCGCCAGCAGCTCGGTAGGGTACTCCGCCTTGCGAGCCTCGTCGTCAGTGTCGAGCCATCCGAAGAGCTCGATGAGCGCACCACGCAGGTGAGCGCCGTCCACGGATGCGACGTAGTCGCGAAAGAGGCCGGGCTCGATCAGGCCCGCGTCCTCGCAGAACATGAGGAACATGAGACGAGTGCAGAGCACCGAGAGGGCGTGGTGGCTCTCCTCGCTGTCGGGGTCATGATAAAGACCCGCGATCTCATTATGGATCTGACCCATGATGCGCCCCGCCTCGATCGAGACGGCGCGTTGGACGCTTCTAGGAGCGACCCCCCCCCCGCTGAGGAATTTGAGGGCCGGCAGGTTCTTGGGCAGGTCCTCTAGCTCGAGGCTCAGGTAGTCGCCGCCTGTGCAGAGCGGGTTGACATTGCGGTCGTACACGCGAATCTCGCGGAAGTTGCAGGCTATGACGTAGCGGGGCTGCTGGTTGAGCGGAAGACCGACGGCATAGCCCCTGCCCTGCTCGGCGGGCGTGACTTCACGCCCCTGACGGACTTCTTTCTTGTCGAGGTCGATGTCCCTGCCCTTCATCTCCACAAGTGCGCTGGCGCTGGGGATGAGGACGTCGATGTAGCCAGCGTGGGACGAGCCGGAGTCGGTGTGAACAGGGACCTCGAACTTCAGACGCTCGACGGCGTCCTCGACGCCCAGCACGTTCTGGAAGAGGTCGATCCAGTAGGAGCGGCCCTCCTGCGTCTCGTCGCCCCTGCCCGCCCAGCGCTTGGCGAACGCCTCGGCGTCTGCCTTAGTCCCTGCCATGGATACCTCCGTTAAATAGACTGATCCCATTCTAAATCACGGAGAGCACACGGAGGTTTTCAACCCTGCCCGCAGCCTGCGGGCAGGCTGAAAGGCCCTCCTGCCGTGGAAAGCGTTGAAAACCTCTGGGCAAGCCTCTTTCTTCACAGAAACAATTTCTACCCAAATTCTACCTAAGCGCTTGCATGTGAGCGGATTAAAAGCAAAACAGGCCAGACGCGCAAGGCATCCGACCTGTTCAATTCAATGGAGCCAGCGACCGGGCTCGAACCGGTGACCCCCGCTTTACGAGAGCGGTGCTCTACCAACTGAGCTACGCTGGCTTTACCAGGTTGGCGGCGCAAGCACGCCAACGGTAGACAATAGTACGTGGCAAAGTTTAGCGAAGGATAGGGGGCTCCATACTTTTCCGTAATTTTGCGAGTTTTTATTATACCTCTTTCGGCTAAATCTCTTTACACCTTCAGCATCCTGTATCCAATGCCGATATGCGTCTGGATATACTGCGGCGAATCCGGCTCGGATTCCAGCTTTTTGCGCAGCGTAGCCATAAAAACACGCAGCGAGGCCACATCATTGTCCCAGGAACTGCCCCAGACTTCGTGGGTGATATAAGTATGGGTCAGCACTTTGCCGCAATTCTTGGCCATGACGCAGAGCAGCCTGTACTCGATGGGCGTCAGGTGCAGTTCCTGCCCTTTCAAGGTGGCACAGCCAGCCGCAAAATCAATTTGCAGATCACCGTTGGTAAAAACCGAACAACCGGCGGCGTTTTGCAGCATCGAGATGCGGCGGAACGTTACCCGCAGCCGCGCCAGCAGCTCCTCTACCGAGAACGGTTTCGTCAGGTAGTCGTCGGCGCCGCTGTCCAAGGCTTCGATTTTATCACTGTCCTCGCTGCGGGCACTGATAACGATGATGGGCATCGCAGACCAACTGCGAATACGGCGAATCACCTCGATACCGTCCAGATCAGGCAGACCAAGATCCAACAGCATCACATCCGGTGCATGGATCGTTGCCTGTTGGAGTGCTTCGGACGCAGTAGCCGCCGCAATGTACTTGTAATCCTGCGTTTTCAGTGTCGTGGTAATCAGGTTGCGGATAGGCGCATCGTCCTCCACAACCAGAATCAAGGGTTTATTCATGCAAAGAAACCTCCCCAAGAGGCAGTGTAAAAGTAAAGATGCAGCCGTGCGGCGTATTGTCGGACAGTGTAATGGTGCCGCCGTGGGCTGCGATGATCGTGCGGCATAAGGCCAGTCCCAGCCCGAGGCTGCGGCGGCTGTCCGAAATGCGTTTTTCCCCGGTGGAGAACATTTCAAAGACCTTTTCTTTTGCTTCGTCGGGAATACCGGGGCCGTCATCGCTTACCCGAATTACGGCGCTTTCCCCCTGCGCCGCAGCGGAAAGGACAATGTGCGACCCGGCAGGCGTGTATTTGATGGCATTATCCACCAGATTGATCAGGACCTGCACAACCAGCTTGGCATCCATGTGCGCCAGCAGCAGATCATCGTCCATCTGTACAGTAATCGTGTGCTGCCCGCTGTGCCGGTTGGTATGGCGCAGGGCTTCTTCAAACACTTCACTTACTAACTCTGTAGAGATGGACAGATTCATCCGCCCATCCTCAATGCGGGAGATGGAAAGAATGTTCTCCACCAGATTGATGAGCCACATAGAGTCGTCGTAGATGTCCAGAAACGTTTGCTTGCGGGTGGGGTCGTCCATCTTCTCATAGTTGCTGATGAGGTTGGAGGCATTGCCGGAAATGGATGTCAGCGGGGTACGCAGGTCGTGGGAAATCGTGCGCAGCAAATCGGCGCGCAGCTGTTCATTCTTGGCACGGACGGCAGCGCGCTCTTTCTCCTCGGCATTGCGGATATTCTGAATCGCCAATGTGACCGTAATGATGGAAACGATCAGCATAATGGCAAAGGTGACAGGGTAGCCGCGCTCGTATGCGTGCAGCGTCAGGCGGGGCTCTGTAAAGCAAAAATTGAAAAGAAGCACGCTGGAAAACGAGCTTAAAAAGCCGTAGAAATAGCTTTTGGTAAAAAGCGAGGTCAGCAATGTCCCCAGAATATACACCGATATGATATTTTTGGTAAAAGAGAAATACCAGAAAATATTGCCGATGCCAGTTGCAGCGGTCAGGATCAGCACCGTGATCAAAAGATCCTTTACCTGTCGGACGGCCTGTTCTTTCATTGTATCGGGAGATGGCTTTTTAATGTTCACAGCAAATCCTCCCTTCTGAAGGGTATCATACCATATTTCGGGCGGCATTACCAGCGCCGGAAGCCTTCACGCCGCTCAAATTGTGCGCGGCGAACGCTGCGCCAGAACGCATCACACCGGACACCGATAAAAACAAGAAAAAGTCCTGCGGCCAGAAACAGCAAAATCAGCAGTGCCGTTCTCAAATGAACCACTTCCCTTGCAAACGATCAGATATGAAAGCACCGGCTCAGGGCCTTGCCCTCGCCCAGCACCAGCAATGTGCCGTCACCGGGCAGAACCGTGTCCGAGTCAATGTTGACGTCGGCAATCCCGTTGCGCTTGATGCCCAGAATGTTGATGCTGTATTTCTTGCGGATATTGATGTCGCCAACGGTCTTTCCGATCCACGCGGACGGCACAGATACTTCCAGAATGGCGTGGTCGTGGTCCAGCTCGATATAATCCAGCACATGGTCGGACCCGTAGCGGATGGCCGCCCACTTGGCCAGCTGCTTTTCCGGGTAAAGCACCTCATCCGCACCGTTGCGCAGCAGAAATTTAGCCTGCACATCCCGTTCCGCACGGGAGACGACCATTTTTGCGCCCAGCTCCTTCAGCAGAGAAGTGGTTTCGAGTGAGCTCTGAAAGTTTCCGCTGATCGCCACAATACAGACATCAAAATTGCGGACGCCCAACGCCTCCAAGAATTCCGCGTTGGTGCTGTCGCCGATTTGGGCGTTGGTCACAATGCTCAGAACGGCGTTGACGCGGTCCTCGTTTTCGTCCACCGCCATGACCTCATGGCCGAGCTTGTTCAGCTCCTCTGCGATGTGGCGGCCAAAGCGACCCAACCCGATCAGTAAAATAGATTTCATGGTATGTACCTTTCTTTATCCTACGGTGATGCGTTCCTGCGGCAGCCGTGCCGCGCTGCTTTTGCTGCCGGAGAGCGCTGCATAAATCATAGTCAGTCCTCCGACGCGCCCAATGAACATCAAGAAAATTAAAATCCCCTGTGAGACGATTCCAAGATGCGGTGTCAACCCCAGAGACAGCCCTACGGTAGCAATGGCCGAGGTCGTTTCAAACAGACATTCGGACAGCGGCAGCGTCTCCACCGTGCTGATGACAAACGCTCCCGTCAGCGAAAGGACGAGATACAGTGTAAAAATAGCTGCGGCATCATGGACCGCTTTTTCTTCCATCCGCCGCCCGAACATTTCGGGGCTTTTCTGCCTGCGGAATACAGCAAACGCATTGGCGACAAGCACTGCCGCCGTTGTTGTCTTGATGCCGCCCGCCGTAGAACCCGGTGAACCGCCGATGAACATCAGCAGAATGGTAAGACCGCGCCCGCTGCTGGACAGTGACGTATAGTCTGCCGTATTGAATCCCGCTGTTCGGGGCGTTACGGACTGGAACAGCGAGAGCAGCAGCCGCTCCCGCAGGGTGCTGCCTTTGAATTCAAAGCAGAAAAAGTATAGCGTTGGCAGCAAAATTAAGAGCGCTGTCGACGTCAGAATAACTTTGCTCTGCAGCCGATAGCGATGAAAGCAAAGCCGATTGGTCCGCACGTCATCCCATGTCAGAAAGCCGATGCCGCCCACAACGATCAGGGCGGAAATCGTCAGGCTGATAACCGGGTCTGCGCGATATGCGGTCAGCGAGACAAAAGGCATGTCGGGGGTACCCATTAAATCAAAGCCCGCATTGCAGAAAGCGGAGACGGAATGAAAAACGGCTTTCCATATCCCGGAAACGCCGAAATCCCGGCAGAAAACCGGGAGCATACAAAGCGCACCGATTCCTTCTATCATCAAAGAGGTACGGATCACAAAGCCTGTCAGCCGCACAATGCCGCCCACTTTGGGGGCGGACATAGCTTCCTGCATCCGCCCGCGCTGGGACAGGGAAATGCGCCGACCTGATAAAAGCGAGAAAGACGCGCCGACTGTGATCACACCCAAGCCGCCGATTTGGATCAGCACCATCAACACGGCCTGACCGAACGCTGACCAGTGAGAAGCCGTATCCCGCACAACCAGCCCTGTGACACAGACGGCGGAGGTTGCTGTGAATAATGCCTCATGGAAAGGGGTGACGGTGCGCTCCTGCGCAGAAATCGGCAGCATCAGAAGTGCCGCCCCGATAAGGATAACCGCTGCAAACATCAGAATTATGGACTGAAAGTAATTGAGCTTACAGGCTAAACGCCGATGAAATGGCAAGAGAAATCACACTCCAGCAGAATTTTCGTACAATACAGTATAGCGCCGCCCGTTTAAAGATGGTGTTAAGCTTTTCTGCCGGAATATTAAGATTGCGTTAAGATTGCATTGCACCCGATGCTTCGGAGATGACCGTGCATTGGCTGTTTCGTCTTTGCACGAAAAATTCGCCGTTTCCACAAGGAAACGGCGAACGATAGACGAATACTGTTTTTCTGTCTGCTTGACGGTGTGAACCTCAAAGCATTTTATGGCTTTATTTCGGTCTTTTTGGGGTCTTTTTGGGAGGAATGTGCATCAGCCTCTCAAGACTCACTTATTTTCCAAGCACAACGGACAGCTTGATTTCCTTTTCCGTTTCGCTCAGGTCGAAATCGCCGCCGTCGGCGACGGTCACGCGCAGCTCATAGAGCACGCCGTCCGTCAGCTCGGTCACAGCCGCGCCGGTTTCGTCCGTGATCGACCACAGCTCGGGGGCAACCTTTACCAGCTTGCCGTCTGGACCATAGGCGTAGAGCGTCAAATCGGAGGCGCTGCCGGACAGGTTGTTCATGCGGAAGGCCACCGTGGTGTTGGGGTGCACATTGCGGATGGTTGCGGTATTGCGCCAGCTTGCAACCGTACCTTCGCCGCCGTCCTGTGCAAACTGTTCCTGCGCAAGCACATTTCTTGCCGCCTGATCGAGATCGACTTCGCGGTACGGAAGCTCGGGCAGGTAGACAAAGCGGTCCTGCAGGCGGAGCAGCTCCAGATAGCCGGTGGGGCAGTAGAGTGCATTTCCGCTGTTGCCGGTGTACATGCCAATGGCCATATTATTGTAGCCATACTTGTTGGATACATCCATCGTAAAGACAGTCTCGCCGGTTGCAAAGTCGAGAATGATGTACTGCCACATACCCGTGGTCAGATCCTGCACATAGCCGTAGATATAGCCCGTTGCGGTGGAGAGCTTCATGATCGCGGTGTCGCTCAGATCGTTTCGGGTCCAGATGCTCTTCATCTCGTAGCCGCTGTCGGTTTTCACGGTGTCCACGCGCTCGACGCCGGGGGCGATCATGGCATTGCCCTTCATCAGCCAGTTCTGGTCATAAATGTTGGCGTAGCTCTGGATCGAAGAATCGTTGTTGGGGTCGGCAAGGCCTGCGTTGCCCGCGCCGAACCAGTTGCAGACGATCGTGCTGACCGTGCCCGCGCCGTCATCGTAGACGATTGCAGAGTTCTCGATTGCCACCTGATAGCCATCGGGCAGATCATCGAGCACCGGCGTTTTTGCCACGACCTCACCGGTTTTCATGTCGAGCGCAAGAAGATTTACGGGGTCTGCATTGTCGGTGAACATCACAAGGTTCGGCGTCAGCGTCGGCGAGCAGCCGCCGCCCCACGCAAGACCGCCGCCGGTGGTCTTGTCGCCTTCACCGCTGACCTTCGCGCCGACGCTCTCATACGGCGTACACCAGACAGCCTCGACACCGTTGTTGGCGCGCAGCAGATAGCAATTCTTATTGGTCAGAATGACCGCGCCGTCCTTGGAGGCGGCAATGCCTTACAGGCCGTTGGCGGTCTGATCATGACCGGCCCCACCGGCACAAACGTCAACGACGTGGCAGTTGTGCTGACGGAATGACAAAAAGCAGACCACTTAAAAACGCCATCCTCTGTTTGCTTTTATAATTCTCTTTTGGACGGGAAAGCCCCGCCGCTCTCATGGTGAGGGAGCGGCGGGGCCTTTTCCGTATGTATCAGTATTCAACACCCTCGCGCGCGGCGATGCCCCGGGTGTAGGGGTGCTTGACGGCGCGCAGCTCGGTGGAGTAGTCGGCGGCGTCCTGCATCCAGACGGCAGGCTCACGCCCGGTCAGGACGACCTCTGCCCCCTGTTCGGCGCGGGTGGCGGCCTCCCGCAGCAGAGCTTCCTCCACAAGGTCATTTTTGCAGGCGGCACAGGCTTCGTCCAGCACCAGCAGGTCAAAGCTGCCCTGTAAAATCGTCTGTAACGTCCGGGTGTTCGTCCGGCGTGCCTCGGCGCGCTCTGCGTCGGTCATAAGCCAGGTGAATTTCGCGTTGGGGCAGGCGTAGACGGCTGCCCCGCAGCGGCGCAGCATTTCAATTTCGCCGCTGGAGCCGTCTTTTAAAAATTGCAGGATGACCACCCTGCGGCCATGGCCCAGCGCCCGCAGCGCCAGCCCCATGGCGGCGGTAGTCTTGCCCTTGCCGTCGCCCCAGTACAGATGCAGCATGGCTGTTCTCCCCTTGCAGTAAATTTCCGTCTTATTATAGCACACCCACCGCGCCGCTTGCAAATACCGGCAGTTGACAAAGGCACATCGGTTATGCTAAACTAACCTCTGCTGTGAACACCATGTACAGGCATGGTGCTTTTTATGCTGTATGAGTTAGAATAAGCTAACACAAGTCAGGAGGAATCCCCATGAACCAGAAGTCCAACAAGCTGACCGTGCCCGATCTGATCTCTGTCGGCGTCTTTACCGCGCTGTACTTTGTGCTTGTCACCGTGGCGACCTTCGCCTGTGCACTGCTGCCGGGCGTGGGCAACATTCTGCTGCCCGCCGTGGCCGCGCTGATCTCCGGCAGCGTCTATATGCTGCTGGCCGCCAAGCTGCAAAAATTCGGCGGCATCACGATCATGGGCCTTGTGATGGGCCTGTTCTTCTTCGTCTCCGGCCATTTTGTGCTGTCGTTCGCGGCCAACATCATCTGCGGCGTCGCGGCAGACCTGGTGGCCGCTGCGGGCAAATACCGCAGCAAAAAGCTGCTGCTGGCCAGCTACGTCGTGTTTTCCTATGGCCTGACCGGCCCGATTTTGCCGCTGTGGTTCATGAAATCCGCCTACATAGCCAACCTGACGGCCCGCGGCAAGGACGCCGCCTACATCGACACGCTGTTTGCACCCATCAACAGCGGCAGCTTTGTGGTCAGCATGCTGGCAATTTTGATTTGCGCCCTTGTGGGCGGCTTCTTCGGCCAGAAGATGCTGAAGAAGCACTTTGAAAAGGCGGGGATCGTTGCATGACCTTCCGCATGGACCCGCGCGCCAAGCTCTATCTGCTGCTGCTTGCCAACCTGATGCTTCTCTTTCACGTCGGCACCGGGGCGGAGGCCGCTGCCACGGCGCTGTGCCTGCTGCTGTTCTTCCTGTCGGGCAAGGCCCGCGCGGGGGTACGGCTGTCGGTTCTGTACTTTGGTCTGCTGGCCGTGGACCTCTTTGTCGTGCCCCGCGCCGGGGAGAGCGTGCTGTTGAACCTGCTCTCCCTCGTCTCGGTCGGCGTGCGGATGATGCTGCCCTGCATCATCACCGGCGCCTATGCGTTTTCAACGACGACAGTCGGGGAGCTGACCGCCGCGCTGCGCCGGATGCACCTGCCGGAGAGCATCATCATCCCCTGTGCCGTCGTCGTGCGGTTCTTTCCCACCGTGGGCGAGGATTACCGCCACATCCGCGCGGCCATGGCCCTGCGGGGCATTGCCGCGGGCCGCGTCGCGCTGCTGCGCCATCCCGTGCAGTCGCTGGAATACATCCTGATGCCGCTTTTGATGAACAGCAACAATGTGGCGCAGGATCTTTCCGCCGCCGCGCTGACCAAGGGCATCGGCCTGCCGGGGCGGCATACCTGCATGACCGAGCTGCGGCTGACCGCGTGGGATTTCCTCTATCCCGCGCTCTGCACGCTGCCCCTGCTCTGGAAGGTGGTGACTCTGCTGTGATCGAAGCCGAAAACGCAAGCTTTACCTATCAAAGTGCTCCCTCCCCGCCCTGCAGGACGTCACGCTGACGGTGCAGCCCGGGGAATGCGTCGTCCTCTGTGGCCGGAGCGGCTGCGGCAAGACGACGTTCACCCATCTGCTGAACGGTCTTTCCCCGGAATTTTATCCCGGCACCCTGACAGGCCGCTGCACGGCGGCGGGGCTGGCCGCGGGCGAGGCCGCCATCGAAGCCTATGTGCCGCAGGTCGGCAGCGTGTTCCAGAACCCCAAGACCCAGTATTTCAACGTGGACACGACGGCGGAGCTGGCCTTCCCTTGTGAGAACGCCGGCATGGAGCCGCAGTCCATCCGCCGCCGCGTGGACGAGGTCGTCGAACAGTTCCGGCTCGGCCCGCTGATGGACCGCAGCGTTTTCAAGCTGTCGGGCGGGGAAAAGCAGCGCGTCGCGTTCGCGGCGGCCTGTATGCTCGGCCCGCGGCTGTTGGTGCTGGACGAGCCGACGAGCAACCTGGACGCCGCCGCCATCGCGCAGCTGCACGATATGATTGCCGTGATGAAGCGGCAGGGCGTGACCGTTGTGCTGGCGGAGCACCGCCTTGCCTGGATCACCGATCTGGCGGACAGGTATTTCTTCTTTGCGGCGGGCCGCCTGGCCGCGCAGTGGTCCGCTGCGGAGTTTGCCGCGCTGCCTGCGGACACATTGGCCGGGTACGGTCTGCGCGCCCGCACGCTGGACGACTGCCGCGCCGGAATCCGCGCAAAGCAGAGCGCCCGATGCCCCGGTACGCCGGTGCTCACGCTGGAGGGCGTCACGCTGGGCTGCGACAAAAAGCACCCGCTGCGCACCCTGCCCGATATGAGCTTTGCCGCCGGTGAGATCGTCGGCCTGATGGGGCGCAACGGCATCGGCAAATCGACGATGGCCCGCACGCTCTGCGGCCTGCTGGAGCCGGTCAGCGGCAAAATCTGCCGGAACGGCAGACCCGCCAACGCAAGGGAGCGGCTCAGGAGCAGCTTCCTTGTCATGCAGGATGTGAATTATCAGCTGTTCAGCGACAGCGTGCGGGAGGAGGTGCTGCTCGGCGCAGCCCACCCGGAGCGGTGCGACGCCGTTTTGCAGGCGCTGGGGCTGGACGGTCTGGCGGACCGCCACCCGATGAGCCTTTCCGGCGGGCAGAAGCAGCGGGTCGTCGTAGCGGCGGCCATGCTGTCCGACAAGCCGCTGATCTTACTGGACGAGCCGACGAGCGGCCTTGACCTGGGCAGTATGCAGCAGGTCGGGCAGCTTTTGCAGGAATGGAAGGCGCAGGGCAAGACCCTGCTTGTCATCACCCACGATGAGGAGCTGGCCGCCAACTGGTGTGACCGCGTCATACGCTGGGACGATACGGAAGGAGTGTGACCCCCATGGAATTTCACCCGAACGACTGGCTGGGCCGCTGGCAGAATTTTGAGAGCTATATCACCAGCACTGACCCGTATTTGCAGCTTGCCTGGCAGGAGGCCGAGGCCGCCGCTGCTGCGCTGCCGATGTTTAAAAGTGGCGCGAAGCAGTTCTGGCAGACGGCCTGCGTGACGACGAGCATCGGCAACCCGCACACGCTGGGCGGCTGGACTATCACTCCCGCCGACGGCGGCAAGCTCTGCATCGCGTGGACGGACGCCGACGGGAACACCCTCGGCCGGGCGGTCTATCATCTGGACCACGTTTTGGAGCACGGGCTTGAGGGTAAGGAGAACGCCCTTTTCGTCGCCGAGGACGTCCCCGCCGACTGGCCGTTCCGCTGCCTGCTGGCAATGGAGCCGATGCCGCCCCGCGCGGCCCGGCTGCAGGGCGGGCTTTTAAGCCACCTGCATTTCCAGTACGCCAGCGGTCCCGAGCACTTGTTTGACACCGACACCCACGCCCTGCGCAGCCCGCTGTGGTACGCTACGATGTGCGACGGCGACGGCACGCTGTTAGAGCAGTGCAACATTGTCCGCGCTTTGCACCGCCTGCCTGTGTGGGAGGAACTGCCGGAGCTGTGAGAGGATAAGAAAAAGGCTACCCGATTTTGTGTCGGATAGCCTTTTTTATTGCAGGTAGGGGAGGGATTCATCCCTCCCTGGAACAAGGCGGCAGCCGCAGCGTTCCCCGGAGCGGTCAAGACCGCTCCCTACAACTCTTTGTAAAATGGCTCTGTAGGGAGGGGTCTTGACCCCTCCGCACAGACTTGCCGTTGCAGTAAACGGCCCGGGAGGGATGAATCCCTCCCCTACGTCCTTACGCCTCGCCCTCCGGCTCAGTCTTGATCGTAATGTTTCGGTCCGTCTTGGCCTCGATGCTGTTGGCGCGGACAATGTCGCGCATGTCGATGCCGGTGGCCTCCTTCATGGCCTCCATCGTCTGGGCCATCAGCACCGGCACATTGCCGGAGACACCCGACACGCCGGACGCATCCCCGCCGATGATGGACACCTTGTCGATGCTGGACAGGGGCTGCGCGACGCTTCTGGCAATTTCAGGCAGGACCTTGATCATCATTTCGGCCACAGCGGCGTCGTTGTACTGCTTGTAGGCTTCGGCCTTCTGCTTCATCGCCTCGGCCTCTGCCAGGCCCTTCTGGCGGATGGCCTCCGCCTCGGCCTTGCCGACCAGCGCGATGCCCTCGGCCTCCTGCTGCTTGGCAAACTTCGCGGCCTCGGCGGCACGCTCGGCCTCATACTTCTGGGCCTCTGCCTCCTTCTGACGGCGGTACAGCTCGGCGTCGGCCTGCTTGCGGACCTCGGCATCCAGCTTGCGCTGCTGGACCTCGGCCTCCTGGGCGGCCAGGTCGACCATCTTCTTCTGGCGGGCGATTTCGGCGTCGGCCTCGGACTCCTTGACCTCCTTGGCGCGCAGGTTCGTCTGGATCATACCGGCGGCGTTCGCGTCGGCGGCGGCCTTGTCAGCCTCGGCCTTCAGCTTGGACTTTGCCAGCTCCAGCTCGTTGTTGCGCTGGGCAATGGCGGTCTGGGCTTCGATCTCCTTCTCGTTCGCGGCCATGGCGGCAGCAGCCTTCGCGCAGGAGACGTCACGCTCGGCCTCGGCCTTGGCGATGGAGGCACGCTTTTTCACAAGCTCCTCCTGCTCGACGCCGATGGCTTCAATAACGCCGTGGTTGTGGCCCATGGCGTCCACGGCGTCCTTGACGTCCTGCACGTTGAAGGTCACGACCTCCAAGCCCATCTTGGCCAGGTCGGGGCGTGCATTCTCCACGACGCTGACGGCCATCTGCTTGCGGTTTGTCAGGATCTGGTCCACGGTCATCTCGGACACGATCTCACGCAGGTTGCCCTGCAGCACATCGTTGATTTTTTCATTGATGTGCGCCTCGTCCATGCCGAGGAAGTTCGAGATCGCGGCCTGCTGGCGGGAATTGATGTACTTGCGGATGTCGTCATATCCGGCGTTGCGGACCTCCTCGTCCGAGACGGTGGAGTTCTCGCTGTAGACCTGGACGGTGACGACGCTGTCGAGCCAGAGGGAGACGCCCTCCTTGGTTTTAACGCCCGTTTCCGGCGTTTTCACGTCAATTTTCAACAGGCGCATGTTCAGGCGGTCTGCGCGCTGCACAATGGGCAGCACAAAGACGCCGCGCCCGCAGACGACCTTCGGGCGGGAGAGGCCGAAGCCTGTCACGACGATGGCCTGGGTCGGCGGGGCCTTCTTGTAGCAGAGAAAGCAGAAGGCAATGATGGCCGCGGCAACAGCGGCAGCAATAATGAATCCCATACTCTTGTTCCTCCTTCAGAACACATTGGGCCGCAAAAAAAGCGGCAGCGATAAGGGTCGTCATCAGCGGGTTTTCTTGCTGATGATGCTACCATTATAGCTGCCGCCCGTGTTCCAAAACAGGACAGGTTTCGCAAAATACAGGGTGCTATTTTGCTGTTTACAGCGCGTCCTTCGCGCTTTTTACGCAGGCGCTGTTATCTCCGCCTCGTTGGTTTACACTTTTACATTTGCTTGGTAGGTTTTGCTTTTTCGGCCAGCAGGCACAGCACTACGGTCAGCACCATGTCTGGCAGCGTGTAGCCCACCGGCGTGTCAACGCCCATCAGCAGGCGGTAGGCGATAAAGCCCACGAGCCAGATAACAAGGTTGCGCGCGTCGGCAGCCGCGGCAAAGCGGTCCCGGTGCAAAATAAAGTTGTCTGCGATCTGCACGGCGATCATCGGCGCGAACACCGAGCCGATCAGGTACAGAAAGCCCGTGATGTCGTCCATCGGGAAAAGGATGGCCGCCGCCGTGCCGATGACCGTCACGGCAATGGCGGTCTTTTTGCCGTTGAGCTTTGCGGACAGGCTCTCGGCAGAGATGCCCGCGCTCCACGCATCGAGGAAGGTCGTCGTGACCGTGGAGAAAACCAGAATGACCAGCGCGGCAATGCCGAGCCCGGCCTTGACCATGATGACGGCAATGTCATACTCGCCGGTAAAGATGGCCGCGCCCATGCCGATGCCATACCCAGCGGCGCAAAGGCGGTACCGGTCAGGATCTCGGCCAGCGAGACGCCCGCGCCGAACCAGATCAGGCCGTTCTGAAAGGTAGAAGTTTTTTTCATTCGACAAAATCCCCCTTCAGTGCGAACATGTGGTTCATCGGGCCGGAGCCGCGGCCGAGGTCAAGCATAGCGGCCAGCGCGCCGGAGATGTACGCCTTTGCGCGCTCCACCGACGTGTCAAGGTCATAGCCCTTCGCGAGATTCGACGCAATGGCACTGGACAGCGTGCAGCCGGTGCCGTGGGTGTTGGGGTTGTCGATGCGGCGTCCCTTGAACCACTTACCCGCGCCGTCGCGCCAAAGCAGGTCGTCGGCGTCGTTGATCTGGTGCCCGCCCTTGCAGAGCACCGCACAGCCGTACTTTTCGCTGATGTTCTGTGCGGCCCGCTCCATATCGGCGGCGTTTTGAATGGTCATGCCGGAGAGGATCTCCGCCTCGGGGATGTTCGGCGTCAGGACCTCGGCCAGCGGCAGGAGCTTTTCGCACAGCGCGGTCACGGCGTCGTCGCGCAGCAGCTTTGCGCCGGATGTTGCGACCATGACGGGGTCCACGACGATGTGCTTTGCGCCGTATTCCTTCAATTTTGCCGCAATCGTTTCGATCAGCTCTGCCGAGGATACCATGCCGATCTTGACGGCATCGGGGAAGATGTCGGTAAACACTGCGTCGAGCTGCTCCGCCAGAAAATGCGGGGTCGAGTCAAAAATGTCGGTCACGCCGGTGGTGTTCTGGGCGGTCAGGGCCGTGACTGCGCACAAGGCAAAAACGCCGTTGGCGGTCATGGTCTTGATGTCTGCCTGGATACCGGCGCCTCCGCTGGAATCACTTCCGGCAATGGTCAATGCTGTTCTCATGGTGATAACTTCCTTTCTTTTTTGTATACAGCAAGGTTTTATAAAGCGGTACAAGGTGGTGCCCCCGGTGTACCGCTGGGGGAGGCTTTTTTGCAGCAGCAGGGGTCGGCGTCCTCGACGACTTGCGGAGGGGTCAAGACCCCTCCCTACGATGCAATTTTTCAAGGGGCTTTGTAGGGAGCGGTCTTGACCGCTCCGTGCCGTGCGGCGGCAGTGGGACGCCGCCCCCTACAGGAGTGCTGCTTTCGCTTCGTGCAAATCTCTCACATACAGATCCGCTGCCTTTTGCAGCCCGGCCTGGTCGGTCTCGCCGTCGGCATCGTAGACGCCGATTGTGTAAAAGCCCGCGGCCTTCGCGGTTTTCAAGGCGTAGAGACTGTCCTCAAAGACGAGCGTTTCCGCCGGCGCGGCGTGCAGGGCCTCGGCGGCCAGCAGGTAAATTGTCGGCTCATGCTTGCTGACGCCAACCTCTGCCGTAGTGAAAAGCCGGGTGAAATATCCGAGCAGCCCCAGCCGTTCCAGCGCCCGCGTGACGTGCTCCCGCGGGCTGGACGTGGCCGCCGCCAGCTTCACGCCGCGGGCGGTCAGGGCGGCCAGCAGCGCCGCCGCGCCGTCCTTGGCGGGGACCTCATAAAAATAGAAGTCCCGCAGCATGTCCGCAATGCCCGCGCCGACCTCGGCGGCAGACTGCGGCAGTGCATAGTGCGTGTGCAGATACTCCGCACCCTGCTCCATGCTCATCGAGAACAAAATCTCGTTGAGTCCTTCCTCCGGCGTGACGCCCAGGCTGCGCAGATACCGCGCGCCAAGGTCGTTCCAGATGCCCATAGAGTCGAGCAGCACGCCGTCCAGATCAAAAACAGCAGCCTTAGTCATGCAGCATTTTCTCCGTGGCGGCCTTCAGGTCGGCGGATGCCTGTTGGATGTTCTTTGCCGCGTAAATCGCGCTGATGACCGCGACGCCGCAGATGCCGCTGCCCGCGAGCTTCGCGACATTTTCCTGCGTGATGCCGCCGATGGCGACAACGGGGATGGACACGGCCCCACAGATGGCCTTGAGCGTCTCATAGCTCACATCGTCGGCGTCGTCCTTCGAGCCGGTCGGGAACACCGCGCCGACGCCGAGGTAATCCGCGCCGTGCTTTTCGGCCAGGACGGCCTGCTCCACGGTCTGGGCGGAGACGCCCAGAATCTTGTCCGGGCCCAAAATCGCGCGGACGTCCTGCGCCTCCATATCGCTCTGGCCGACATGCACGCCGTCTGCGTTCATCTCGCGGGCGATCTCGACATTGTCATTCACAAGGAACGGCACACCGCGCTCGCGGCAGAGCGTTTGCAGCTCCTTCGCTTCCTCGAGGAACTTCCCCTCCTCCAGCGTCTTTTCGCGCAGCTGGACCATCGTCACACCGCCGTCAAGGCTTTCGCGCACAACGTCGATAAGCCTGCGCCCGTCCAGCCAGTGGCGGTCCGTGACGGCATAGAGCAGCAGATCATTTTTATCGCAGTTCATACTTGGCGCCCCCATTCAGCGTTGCACCGTCCATATTGTAGATGGCATCAATGATGCGGTTGCGGTAGGTGGAGTTGCCGTCGCCCTCGGCCATACGGCTCCAGCCGATTTCTCCCGCCAGACCCATGGCGCAGACCGCCGCGGCGGCAGCCTCGAGCTTATTGTCGGGGTTTGCAACGACGAAGGCCGTCATCATGCCGGAGAGCTGGCAGCCCGTGCCGGTGATCTTGCCCATCTCGGGGCGTCCGTTGCGGATGACATAGCAGGCCGTGCCGTCGCTGACAAGGTCGATGGCACCGGTGACGGCGACGATAGCGCCGCTTTTGGCCGCAAAGTCCTTGACAAATTTGACGGCACTGTCCAGATTTGCATCGGTCACGGCGTCCGCAACGTCAGCGTCAACGCCCTTCGTCGTGCCGCTGCCCAGCGCCAGCGTCTTGATCTCGGAGATATTGCCGCGGATGACGGTGAATTTGATCTTCTCCATCAGCTCGACGGCGGTGTTCGTGCGCAGGGCCGACGCGCCCGCGCCGACGGGGTCGAGCAGCACGACATGGCCGAGGGCATTCGCCTTTGCGCCCGCGCGGAACATGCCCTCGATGCTGCGCTGGTTCAGCGTGCCGATGTTGATGTTCAGGCCGCCGCAGATCGACGTGATGTCCTCGACGTCCTCCGGCTCATCGGACATGATCGGGCTGCCGCCGCAGGCCAGCAGAATGTTGGCCACGTCGTTGACCGTGACATAGTTCGTGATATTGTGCACCAGCGGCACAGTGTTGCGCACATTTTCAAGACAGGTACCCAGCATACAAAACGCTCCTTATAAGTAAAAATGCGGATACGCCTGCAAAGACATATCCGCACAAAAGCTCACAAGAAGCGCAGTGCTACGGTATCTCCCTACGTTGGCATTATCCAAATCAGGTTCAGGCAGCACCGCGGCGGCGCTGCCTTTTGGGTCAGGGCGATACAGCCCACTCTCAGCCCGCTTTACGCAAGCTCCCCTTTTGTACAAATTTACAGTAGCACAGTTTGTCGTGTTTTACAAGGCTTTTGCTTCATTTTTTGCAAAACCACTTGACAGTAAACCCGGCTTTCATGCTATGCTAGAGACAGCAGAAAGGCAAAAATGCGGGTGCGAACCGGAGCTGCCACTGCGGTTTCAATAGCCTTCCCCCGAGGGGAAGGTGGCCGAGGCCCCGCCGAGGCCGGATGAGGGGCAGCCCTCCGTTGGCCACCCGTGAACAGGCAGCAATCGCATGCTTTGCCCTCATCAGTCCGCTCCGCGGACAGCTTTCCCCGAGGGGGAAGCCTTTTATCACGCTACTATTTTAAACGGAGGTCCCCTATTATGGCTAAATCCACAGTCTATTTCACCAACGAACTCACTCCCGAAGCCGTTGTGAAGATGTACCGCCAGCTGGGCATCGAGCTGCCCGGCAGGGTGGCCGTCAAAGTCCATAGCGGCGAGGACGGCAACCAGAACTACCTGCACCCCGCGTTTATGAAGCCCGTCATCGACGCCGTCAACGGCACCGTTGTTGAGTGCAACACAGCCTACGTCGGCGCGCGCAACGAGACGCCCAAGCACATCGAGCTGATGAAGAAGCATCATTGGAGCGACCTGTTTGATGTTGACATCATGGACGCCGAGGGTCCGGACGTCGAATGGCCCGTCGAGAACGGCAAGGTCCTCAAGGTCAACTATCTGGGCAAGAACATCGAGAATTATGACAGTATGCTCGTGCTCATCCACTTCAAGGGTCACCCGATGGGCGGCTACGGCGGTGCGCTCAAGCAGCTGTCCATCGGCTGCGCGTCCAGCGCCGGCAAGGCGTACATCCATTCCGGCGGCAAGGTCACCGACCAGCACATCCTGTGGGAGAACTGCGCCGAGCAGGACACCTTCCTTGAAGCCATGGCAGACGCCGCCTCCACCGTGGCAAAGCACTTTGCGGGCAAGATTGCCTATGTCGCCGTCATGAAGAACCTTTCCGTTGACTGCGACTGCTGCGCCGTGGCCGAGGACCCCTGCATGAACGATGTGGGCATCCTCTCGAGCCTTGACCCCGTCGCGCTGGACCGCGCCTGCATCGATCTGGTCATAAACAGCAATGACCCGGGCCGCGACCACTTTATGGAGCGCGTCAACAGCCGCCACGGCACCCACACCATCGACAGCGCCGAGACCCTTGGCATCGGCACGCAGGCGTATGAGCTGGTGAAGGTGTAAACGCCCATTTGCCTGAATAAGCCAAAAGCCGCAAAAAAGCATCCGCCGTGCAGAGAGGCGTCTCTCTGCACGGCGGATGTTGTTATTGTCGGTTCAGTATCTTTTCCAAGTCTGTTTTCGGGTCGCCCGTGGGCGTCAGGTTGTACTGCTTAACGAGAAAGTCCAGTACATTCGGTGAGACGAACGCCGGGAGCGTGGGGCCAAGGTAGATATTGCGCAGCCCCAGATACAGCAGCGTCAGCAAAATGCAGACAGCCTTCTGCTCATACCACGACAGCACCAGCGTAAGCGGCAGGTCGTTGACGCCGCAGCCAAACGCCTCGGCCAGCGCCAGCGCAATGCGAATGGCACTGTAGGCGTCGTTGCACTGCCCGCAATCCAGAACGCGCGGGATGCCTTCGATGCTGCCCAGATCCATATCGTTCAGCCGGTACTTGCCGCAGGCCAGCGTCAGAATCAGCGTGTCGGGCGGCGTCATCCGTGCAAAGTCCGTGTAGTAGCTGCGCGTCGGTGCTGCACCGTCGCAGCCGCCGATCAGGAAAAAGTGGCGTATCTTCCCCTCCCGGACCAGCCGGACGATCTGCTCTGCGTGGGACAGCACCGCATTGCGGGCAAAGCCGGTCATGACCGTGCTGCCGCCGTTCATCCCGGTCATCGGGTGATCCTCGGGGTAGCCGCCGCATTCCAGCGCCTTTTCAATGACCGGGGTGAAATCCTTGTCGTCCCCGATGTGGGTCAGCTCCGGGTAGGACACCACCGACGTCGTGAACACACGGTCACTGTAGCTCTGCCGCACCGGCATCAGACAGTTCGTTGTGAACAGGATGGGCGCGGGGATGTTGTGGAACTCTGACTGCTGGTTCTGCCAGCCCGTGCCGAAGTTGCCTTTGAGGTGCGGATATTTTTTCAGTTCCGGGTAGCCGTGGGCGGGCAGCATCTCACTGTGGGTGTAGATGTTGATGCCCCTGCCCGCGGTCTGGTCCAGCAGCAGCTTCAGATCGTGCAGGTCGTGGCCGCTGACCACGATGAAGGGGCCCTTCTCAATCGTCAGCGGCACCGTGACCGGCACGGGGTCACCGTATGCGCCGGTGTTGGCTGCGTCCAGCAGCGCCATACAGGCCAGATTGACTTCTCCGGTTTTCAGCACCAGCGCCAGCAGCTCGTCAGGCGTTTTCTCTGCGCCGATGGCCTCGAGTGCCTCATAGAAAAAGGCGTTCACAGCGGGGTCTGTTCTCCCCAGTGCGCGGGCGTGGTACGCATAGGCCGCCATGCCTTTGAGCCCAAAGAGGATCAGCGATTTCAACGAGCGCACGTCCTCCCCCGCCGCCCAAAGCGCGGCAAGGTCGTAATCGTCAAGCTGCCCGGGGCCGACGGCAGCCTTTTCCTTTTCGATTTCCGCCTTGCATTGCAGGATAGTTTCGTTGTTGAAGTTCACGTTCGTGATCGTCGTGAACAGGCCCTTCAAAATCAATTCATCGGTGTGCGGTGTCGGTGTCCCAGCCCGCGCCGCCCGCGCCAGCCCGATAAGTGCCCCGATCAGCTCATCCTGATAGTTGGCGGTGTCGGCCTTTTTGCCGCAGACACCGGCCTTGCCGTCGCAGCCGGTGTTATGCGCCGTTTGTTGGCACTGAAAGCAGAACATTTCTCGCATTTGGTTTCCTCCTGTCAGCAGAATCATCACCTTCTATTCTGCCCGCCAGGAGGATTTTTTATACCGTTCTCACGGCTGCGGTGTCGCGCCCTCCTGCTCCATCTTGCGCAGCGTTTCCTGCCGGATGGCCTCCCGCAGCGCCTGCATATAGGGCGAGAACTGCGACTGCTCCACGCCGTAGGTCAGGTTCAGCGCATACTCCTGCGGCTCCCAGGTCGCAATCGCGGACTCGTTGTGCTGGACGATGGCCTCCATTTTATCCAGCGCTTTGTAGATTTTGGCCTCCGTCGTCTGCAAGGCAGCCATCTCCGCGTACAGCGTCCGCATCTCGGTACAGACCGGCTCGGGCAGTGAATCGACCCAGCGGGAAAGCAGCGCTTCCTCGGCGGCCTCATCGGCGGCTGTCTTGTCAAACGCCGGGATGTCCCCGGTAAAGCACTCGCCCAGATCGTGGATCAGGCACATGCGGATGACCTTGTCCATGTCCGCCTGCGGAAATTCATCCCGCAGCCAGAACGCCATCAGCGCAATGCGCCAGCTGTGCTCAGCCACGCTCTCATGCCGTCCCTTCGATGTATAGCAATGCCGCGTTGTGTCCTTGAGTTTTTCCGCTGTGTGCAACGCCTCCAACAGCTTTTCCGGTTCCATGTGCAGACCTCCCCTATTTTTACCGCTATTGTAGCAGATATAAAACGCAGTTGCAAGGCGGAGATTTTTTCTGATTTTTTCTTTTTTTGCAGAAAGTCTCTCGCAATACAGGGCATTAAAAGTACAATTTGGAAACATTTAATTTACTATTACTGTTTGTAAATCATTCTGCCGTTATAAAACTCTGTAGGGGCGAGCATTGCTCGCCCGTGCCCGCGCGCTATGTGCAAGGCCTTGCCGGAAAAGCCTTGCTGCACCAGGTTGGCGGGCGAACAATGTTCGCCCCTACATTCTCTCTATAACAAAGCAGGTGCTTTTTCTTACTTTTTCTCATTTTTTTCAAGAAATTCTCTCGCAATACCCTTTTCTCTCCCCTGCCCTACCACAAGCTTTCTATAAAAAAAGACCCGCAAATCTATTGCGAGTCCTTTTCTGTAGCAATTATTGCTTCTGTAATTCCTGCAGCAAGGGATTGTGCAGCAGCAGCCCCACGATTTGATAGCGGTAGCTTTTGACCGTCTGCCCCTGGGATTCCGAGTAAAGCCCGCGGACACAGCCGCTTTCCCGGTCAAACAGCGCGTCGATCAGCTGCAGCTGCTCCGCTGTGACCAGCAGCGTGACCTGTCCCTTCGTGTCAAGGCCGCGGCCATGGGTCGGCATATACTTTTCGCGGCAGTCAAACGACGGCAGCATGTAATAGCTCTCGGGGTGCTTCTCTGCCTCGATGCACCGCGCGGATGCTGCGTCCTCATCCCCGCACACGCAGTGGTCCAGTCCGACCTGCCGGAGCTTGGCCAGCTCCTCCTGCAAAATGCGGTTGGCCAGCGTACCTATTTTACTGTCCTGCCACAATGCTTCCATTTCAAGCAGGTCGTAAATTTTGCGGTGCAGGCGGATACGCAGCCTATATTTCCTCGGTTTCATCGGCGCTGCGCTCCACCTTTGCAATGATTTCCCGCAGCCGCGTGGCCGTGGCGATCATCTCGTCCAGCTCCTTCATGGCCTGCCGGCGCTCCTCGTGGGTATATTTTTCTGCAAGGCGCTTCTCGGGGTTTTTCCTGCGCAGCATCGTTTCCAGGCGGCTTGTCTGGCTGGACAGCTTGCCCGTAATTTTGCTCTGTGCCTTGGCGCCGGCGGTCTTTTCCCTGACCTCCCGGATGACCTCTGTCTGCTCGACCTGCGCGGCGGGCTGCTCCGGCGGGATGCCCTTGACCTTTCGGATGGTCTCCTTCAGACACGCCATCTCCTTCTGGACCGTGAACACCGCAGCGACCAACGCCTCGTGGGCATCCTGCATACTGCTGGTGTCGGCCACCGTCCGCAGTGCATCCACGAACCGCCCGCGAATCGCTTTTTTCTCGTCCTGAATGGCTGCGCTGCCCGGGCCGTTGTACGCAATAGCATAGAGCTGCTGCAGCATTTGGGCAGCGATTCTCTGTTCCTCGGGCGTCATCCGCAAAAAACTCTCCGCCTCGCTGCGCAGCACAAAGCCACGATCCAGCAAATCCTTGAGACCCTCATTCAGATTTTTTTCAATGCTCAGATCCTTATCGATCTGCCGCCCGTTGATGGGCGTTGCCTCCTTGATGGCCCTTTTTGCCTCGGCTGCTGTCAGGTTGTACGGCTCTGCCTGCAGGCAGGACACCAGCTCGGCAACCGCCTTGCGGCGGATCATCTCGTTGGCAAAGCCGCCGCGCACCTGCAGGTTGGCGCTCAGCAGCATGACCTTTTTCTCGTTGTCGCTCAGCGGTGTTGTGACAACACGGCAGTTTTTGACTGTGTTCCACTTTGCGTCGCCGCGCGCCTGCAAATAATTCAATGCCTTATAGCGGCGCTCGCCGGAGAGCAGAACGTACTTCGTCTGTTTGCCATCCGCCCGCGGATATACGACCAGATTGTGCATCAGGCCGTTGCGGTCAATGTCGTTGGCCAGTGTTTCCACATCCTCGTCGGTGTCCAGCTGGCGGAAAATCGCATTGTCCGGGTTCAGCTCGATGTCCTGCAAGGCAATCTCCCGCAGCTCATAGGCAAGCTCGGCGCGGTTCTGCGTGGCCAGATTGGCAATCAGGCTGCCGGAGGCGTTGTTGTTTCCGGCGCTGAAAACCGCCTCGGTGGACGGAATGCCCACCTCGACCTTGGATCTGCCGGGCTTCTTTTTCATAGCCATCTTACTTTTCCTCCAATTCCGCCAGGCGCTTTTTCAGCTCCTCATACGCCGCCACATAGCTTTTGGCCGGGGGCTGCGTGCGGGCCGAGTAGCAGACCGGCACGCAGCGGTTGATGCTGTTATCCACACTCTTTCCAAAGGCGATTTCCGCGTTGAACAGCGTTGCGCCGAGCTTGGCCCGGCAGTCACTGCGGATGTCCTGCGAGGCTGCACTTTTCTGCACCATCGTCAGCATCACGCCGACGCCCTTGATGCGGGAAGTCTTGCTCTTGCGCATCTCATTGCAGAGCACATAGGTGCGGAACGCCGAGTCCTCCGAGAAGGAATCGCACTTCAGTGGGATCAGCACATAGTCCGCCGCGGCAATTGCGTTGGAGAGCAGCAGGCTGTCCCGGCTTGGCTGGGTGTCGATCAGGATATAATCGTACTCGTCCTTGACCTGGCGCAGGAAATAGTCCAGCACGTCGGTATCGCTGGCCAGATACTTCGGGTCGCCGCGGTCATAGTCCCGCTGGGCGTCCGTGTACAGATCCTCCAGCCGCTTGGACAGGCGCGGCGTCTGGTCGTTGGCTGGGATCAGGTCCACGTTTTCATATTCCGACTCGACGATAAAATCTCTGGTCTGTGTGTTGTAGCGGAAGCCGTCGATCATATCATACAGACTGCGGTTGGCAAAGGCCTTGCTGGTAATGGCGTTGCCGCCTGTAAGGGCAAACGTCAGGTTGCCCTGCGGGTCGGTGTCCAGGCAAAGCACCTTTTTGCCCTCGTCGCCCATCAGATAGGCAAGGTTAGAGGTCGTTACGGTTTTTCCGCAGCCGCCTTTTTCCACCGCAATGGTTATTACTGTTGCAGCCATTCGCTTGTTCCCCATTTCATTATGTAGTTATAACACCGTGGCAAATTATTTTTTATGTCGTTTTCGTCTATGTATAGTATACCACATTTGCCAGCATCGTCAACAGCACTTTTGCAGTTTTGGCAGGGCTTTTCTGCGGCAGAAAAGTCTTATGGCAACACCGCACAATTCCCGCCTTACGGCTTAAGCACCGCTCCGGCGGCTGCGGCACGGCATCTGCGTTGCCAAAATGCTCGCCAATACACAAAGTATTGCCTGCGCTTTTGGCTTAGCATCTGCCGCACCTCGCTCGCCGTATCGGCACTTAGAATTATGCGGTATCGCCTTATAACTCCGTGGCAAATTTCTATATAAAGAAAAAAGCATATAGACCCGCCCATGCCGCATCTTTTTGCGGACCGGGTATCCATACGCTTTTTGTTATGCCTTTTGGTCTTATAACTCCGTGGCAAATTTATTCATCAAAGACGGACAGATCTGCCTTGAAATGATTCGTTGCACCAGCGCTGCGCAGCTCGTCCCTGCCGCTCGGGATGATCGTAATATCCTCCATCGCGTTGTATACAATGGTCGCGTTGTACTGCGGCGACTTGAGCTGGCCGTGCTCCTTTTTGGTCAGCATCATCCGCGCCATGCCCAGCGCCCAGCAAGTCAAATCGTGCTGCTGGACCAGGATGCGGTTCAGCGCGTCGCGGGTCTCCTGCGCCTGCTTTGCCCTTTTCTCGCTGTTGGTGTTGGTCAGCAGACGTGCCGTGTATACCAGCACCGAGGACACCGCACTGTACAGCTCCGGTGAAATTTTTTCCTGTAGGGTCTGGCTGCGCGCCCTGCTTTCCAGCACGCGAACAGCCCGCGTCACCGTCATAGTAAACAGCTCGTCTCCCAGCGGCTCTGCCACGGACACAGCTGCCGCGCTTCGTTCCGGCTCGGTGGTTTTCCACGTCCTTCTGCGGCGCGGGACTTCCTCATTGCGAGCGCTTTTCTGCGCGTGCAGCTGGCGCACTGCATCCATCTCCTGCGCGGATTTGTAGCGGATGAACAGGTATAGCCGCTCGTATTTTCTGCCGCCGCGGATGCGGACCGGGATATAGTCAAACCAGAGGTCGGTCATCTGGTTGATCTCGTCCCTGGCCTTGGTCAGGACGTAGCGCTCAAAATCGTGGAAGTTGCTGTACTTTTCGGTCAGCGGCTTTTCCTTGTCCTTTTTGCGCTTTTCCGGCGGGGGAGAGAGCTGCTCCTTCAGCTCCTGAATGTCAAACACCTTGTACTTGAAGCCGCGGATGTCCTGCGCCTTGTCCGGGAAACGGTCCAGTATCTCTTTTGTGACCGGCTGAAACACCAGGCCGTTCTTGTAGCCGTAATCGGTGTCTCCGTTGTCGTAGGAAAGCAAAATTTCGTAAAAACGCATGGAGTAGGTGCTGTTCATCGTCAGCAGATATTCCACGTTGTAGGAGGTATAGTTGCTTTTCAGCTGGGAAAGATAGGGGAGGATCTCCGGATTGAAGCGCACGCGGATCTGCTTGTCCCGGTCATTCACGGTGGAGCCGCGCTGCAGCCAGGACAGGACCTTGTACTGGTGGCCGTCGCTGGCCGGGTCCAGGCTCCAGAAGGAGCGGTCCTCCAAACTTTTGACGGTGTCCTTCAGGTATTCCAAATAGGTGTTGTCGTGCATGTTGACCCCGGCCAGCCGCCCGAAGTCGGAAAAGCTCAACGAATAAACGCGGTCCGCATCCGGGGTTTCCTTGGGGTTGATCTGTGCCATCATTGCCAGAAGCACCTTTTGCTCCAGCTTTGGCAGGGCATATTTTGTCTTTTGGATCAGGTCATTGCTCTTGGTGATGATCGATTCCGACGCCGGGTTGTACTTGGGTACATTGCCTGCAGAGCGGGTGCGGCGGTGCTTTTGTGGCGGTGTGTTTTCCTTCGCAGGGAGGTCCGGGTCATAGTATTCGCCTTCAATGATGGTGTCATTTTTCCGCTTTTCAGACATAGACCTACACCTCCACAAATACGGTACATTAAGCATACACGCAATTGCGGAAAATGTCAACGGCTTCTCGCAATAAAAAATAAATGTGCCATTTGTATTTTTTTTTCTTTATAATTATTATTTATTATTTTATAAATTTATCTCTTTATATATAATAAGTAGATTGCGAGTTTTCTTCTGCTGAATTGAGAGAAAAATTCCTGTGAAAAAAGAGTTTTCTTCCCACGAAAAAAGAGAAATATTCTGCTGTGCTGAGAGTTCTCTTCTGCTGATTTTGGCAGAATAAAACTCTCAATTCGGCAGAAAAAAACTCGCAGTACGCAAGCGGCTGCGGGCAAAGCAGACAGCGAAATGCGAGTTTTCTTCTGCGCTGATGAGAAAAAATGCTGCGCAGTGAAAAAATCAGTTCGCGGCTTTTACGGCGGAGCAGGGGAGAGCACAGTGACAAAAAAGAGAGGGCAGAGGAGAAAAAGGCTTATTGAGAGAAATTTTCTGACAACAGAAGAAAAAACAGAAAAATTCTCCTTTTTGTATTGCGAGTTTTATTCTGAACAAAAAAGTTCTCCAAAAACTTCTATAGTACGTAAAAGTATACGAAAAAAGCAAAAAGTATTGCGAGAAATCTTCTCCGCTGCAAAAATAGCACAAAAGAAACAAAGCGTAATAATTTATATATAATATACAAAACGGCAAATTAAATCATGCGTATCCGGGGAAACCGGCAGGGAAGGGGAGAGGGTCGGCAGGGGAAACACAGCTTTTTCAAAATGCAGACTGCCAAAAGGCGACGCAGAGCCGCAGGTAATTTTTTTATAAAAATGCAGAAAAAAAACTCTCAATAGACGCCCGCGGTGGGACTATTGAGAGTTTTTTCTGCAAAAATAAAAAATTACAGAAAGATGCAGCCGTCTGCAAGGGCCGTCAGCATCTCCTTATTACCGGGAGCAGGTCACAGCATCTGTTGTCGTATAGTCAAACAGGCCGTCGTTTTTCTCCTCCAGAGCCTTGATCATGTGGTAGGTGTATTCGTTGTAGGGCGTCGGGATGCCTAACGCGCGCCCCATGCGCATGAGCGCACCGGAGAACATATCGATTTCTGTGTGCCGCCCGGCGTCGAGGTCCTGCAGGGTGGAGTAGCGCGCGGTTGGCGGCACGGTGCTGCCGTGGGTGGAGGCCGCAGCTGCCTTGGAGAGGTCGATCCCCTTGGCGGCGGCAATGGCCTCCAGCTCGCGGCGCAGGCCGTCGCTGATGGCCTTTATATGGGCACTGTCGCTGTAGCAGCCGACGCCTGCGCCGAGGATCGCCTGCGGCAGATTGTTGCAGACGTTCAGCCGGAACTTGGACCAGATCTCCTCGCGGATATGCTCGGTCACACGGAAATGAATGCCCGTGTCCGCAAACAGCGCCCGCACCGCCTGCACCCGGTCACTGTCAAACGGTGCGGTCAGCTCCCCGTAGATGATGCCGATGGTCGTCTCCGGGTCAAAACGCACACCGTCCCCGGTGCGGTGGGAGGCCACCTTGATGAGCGCGGGCAGCACATGAGCTGCGCCGATCCGTGCGGCGATGAGCTCCTCACTGTCAACGCCGTTCATCAGGCTCATGACAACGGTGCGTTCGCTCACAATGGTGCGGATGCTGTCCAGCGCGCCGGGCAGTGCGCCGTATTTCAGCGCGACGATCAGCAGATCGACGCCGTGGGCCTGCTGCGGGGTCCAGACCTGCGGGTGATAGACCTGCCCGTTGATCGTGCAGCCGTTTTGCCGCAGCCGCTCGGCGCGGGAACCCTCCGCCACGACGCCAAGCTGCAGGGTGTTGGCAGCGGCCTTGTCGGCCAGGCCCCACAGCACATAGCAACCGACGGCTCCGGCCCCCAAAATAGCAACAGATTGAATTTTCATCGCCTACATCCTCCCGTCAGCCGGCACGGCCCGGCTGGATGATGCGGATCAGCTCCTTATCCAGCTGCAGGGTGCAGTGCCACGGATTTACAATAATGCCCGCGATTTCCGGTGCGGAGAGCGCTGCGGCAAACAGCTTGTCAATGTCTGCAAGGAAGGTCGATTTCACCGTATCAGGGCTTTTCATCTGCTCCTCAAACGAGGTGAAGGCGTACCACCAGCTTGCGCCGTCCGCCGTCGTCACGACCCGGGGCTGCACCTGACCGCCGCCGGGGACAGGCTCGACGGCCACGATCCACTGCCCGCCTGCCTGCATACAGCGGCGGACGACGGTCAGTGTGTGGGCCAGCTGCTCCGGGGTAGGGGACTGCTGCAGCTGCAAAATGGCAGTTTCGATGGTTTGATTCATCTGTAAGGATTTATCTTGCGGCATCGGGAACATCCTTTCCGGTTTGTCTGTTTCCTTTATTATACCAGCGATTTTCCAAAATGCAAAATTTCCGCGGAACGGCATTGACGAACCTGCGCTGCCGCGGTACAATGCAAAGTAACCAAGCAAACAGATAGGAATAAACAACAGGGGTGATCTACCAATGCAGCCGCTTTCTGACCGTACCGCAGGCTTTACCGATTCCGTCATCCGCCGCATGACCCGTATCTCCAACCAATACGGCGCAGTGAACCTTTCCCAGGGCTTCCCGGATTTTGACCCGCCCAAAGCAATTCTGGACCGTCTGGCCGAGGTCGCGCACGAGGACTACCACCAGTACTCCATCACCTGGGGCGCGCAGAACTTCCGCGAGGCGCTGGCCGCCAAGCAGACCCGCTATATGGGCCGGACAATTGACCCCAACAGTGAGATCGTTGTGACCTGCGGCAGCACAGAGGCGATGATGACCGCCATGATGACCGTGACGAACCCGGGGGACAAGGTTGTTATCTTCTCGCCGTTTTACGAAAACTACGGCGCGGACACAATCCTGACCGGGGCAGAGCCAATTTATGTGCCGCTGACGCCGCCGGAATTTACCTTTGACCCCGAGGTACTGGAGAATGCCTTCCGCCAACACCCGAAGGCGCTGATCCTGTGCAACCCCTCGAACCCCTGCGGCAAGGTGTTCACCCGGGACGAGCTGGAGCTGATGTGACCCATGCCGAACACCAAAGCCACATACAGTACCAGGCAGATGGTGGTGATGGTGGACGACTGTGCGGCAGCCATGCCAACCGTGTCGCTCAGATAGGTCGGCAGGTAGGTGAGCACCGTGTAGAAGCCGACCGCGTTGAGCACGCAGGCACCGAAACTGATGACCAAAGTCTTGAAGTGGTTCTGGAACAGCTCGCGCAGCGGGGAGACGCTCTTAGTGGTGGAAGCGAACTGCTGCTTGTCGTCCAAAGCTTCGGTCATGGAAGCATACACCGGCGAATCAGCGAGCTTGGTACGGATGAAATGCACGATCAGACCAAGCGGGCCGGCCATGAGGAACGGAATACGCCATCCCCAAGAGGTCAGTGCATCAGAGCTCAGCGAAGCGGTCATCACGGTGGCGAGCGTGGAGCCTACGAGCAGACCGATGGCGGTGGATGCCGGAATCAGCGAGCAGTAGATGCCACGCTTCTTGGTCGGCGCGTATTCGCCAAGGAAGGTTGCGGCGCCGGCATATTCACCGGAAGCGGAGAAGCCCTGCACCATGCGAAGCAGCAGCAACAGTGCCGGAGCGAAAATGCCGATCGCAGCATATGACGGCAGGCAGCCAATCAGGAACGATGCACCCGACATGAACATGATGGAAATCGCAAGAGCGCCCTTGCGTCCCTTCTTATCGCCGAAGTTACCCCAAAACAGTGCACCGATCGGACGAAGCACGAATGACAGTGCAAACACGCCGAACGTCTGCAGCATGGCGACCGTGTGATTGCCGGACGGGAAAAACACCAAAGCGATGGTGGTCGCGAAGTAGGAATAGGAAGCGTAGTCGAACCATTCAATGAAGTTGCCGAGGAAAGACGAGACGGCCACTTTCTTGACCATCTTCTGCTCTTCGGACTGTTCAGACACGGAAGCCCTGTTGGCGGTTGCGATTGTTGCACTGGCACTCATCATGTCACCTGCTTTCTTCTGCTGAATCTGTCTGTACGTTCGCGTTTTCTTCATACCCGGCGAACGTTGTGACTCTGACTATCGCCCGAAGTATTTGCGCCAAAGTGAACTGATTGTTAAACCGCAACCGTTTGTTTTTGACGTTTTGCCAAGTTCCCCTTGCTTACAGCGCCGAAGTGGAAAATATGGTGAGATTATGTTGCGATTTCGCCATTTTCGCACCTAAAAGCAGCATTGACCAGCTGATTTTATCGGTAGGCGCTATGCCCACGATCTGTGTCACTTTGTCCAATCGGTTGTACAACGTCTGCCGTTGGATACCTAATTGCTCGCATGCGCCGGTCTTGTTGTCGAGATTGTCGAAACAGGCGCACAACGTGTCGATCAGCATGGCGTTATGCATAAGCTCATGCCCAACCGTCTGCGTGATCACCATGCGCACGGCCTCATCGGTACGTTCCATTCCCAACATGCGTTCCAGCAACGAGGAATCCACACATTCGAGGGTTCCATACGGGCATTCCGCATCGTTCGAAATGCATGTTCGAATCACACTGCGCAACGCACCGAACGCGTCCATCAATGAAATCGTGTCCAACGCTGCGCGTCCATGCACGGTATATACGTATTCGTTTGCAGCGACTTGCGTCAACGCATGCAAACACCGATCTGAAAATACCGACACATCGCCGCCGCTGTCTTGCGCCGCGAGAAAACCGATCATTAAATCGCCTTCCAACAAACAGATCGATTCGCAACCGCCGTTGGATTCGAAATCGTCGATCATCGACACGATTGCCGGCATGGCGTTGGCCACCGACTTGAGTTTCATGGCAAATGGCATATACACGCCCGAAGCGGCGAATCCCAACGCATCAAGCATGGCATGGCCCTCACGCGCCTCCATCGGCGAAACATGCACGCCATCTTCCGGCCCCGCAATCAGATGCGCCACCATGCCGACGCGCGCTCCCCCATCGAGATACAGTGTCAAAACCGGAGCGGCAATCTGTTCGATCCTTCTGCACATCGCTTCATCGAACACCGTATTGCGCTGGCTGATCTCCAAAGCACCCAAAGGCCGTTTCTGTTCCTCCAGTGCAAGTACAATGCCGCAATCTGTAGCGGTATTGATGTTCTGTCCAGCTCGGGCGACTTCAAGACCGTCCACGTCGAATATGACCACATCCTCGCCGAACAGGTTCGCAATGCCATCGGCAACGGCTTTGGGATTGGACGCTTGAGCAAGCTCAGAACGCAACGAAGTTGACATAACGTCCACTTGCATCTGCATACGCATCTGATCACGCACAATCATGGTATTGACGCTCTGGCAGATATCGACGAAAGGAATGCGACGGCGCAATCCAATAATCGTAAGTCCTTCATGCTTGGCTGCCTTCACCAACATTTTCGGCAGTTGGGTGACTTCTTCAACCAATTCGACCATCAATGCCGCAATATCAGCATTCACGAGGCTTTTCACATATTCGTCCGCACGTTTTTCACGACCGTCCGCAACTAAAGATCGCCCCTCCACCACCAGAAGCTCGCCTCCTGCCAGAAATGAGGCGACGTCCTCGCGTTCGTTGGTGAACACCCAACGCACCGGATTATCCAAGCTATCGCCAGCAACTTCAACCTGTGGTTCCGCCGTCGCAACCAAGGCATCATCGAGCACTTCCCTCACCGTAACAGCCATACAAACCGTCCAATCCGAAGTAATACACATGTCACATCAAGTAACGTGACCGCAAAGCAATACGCCGACAATAACCATCAACGATTACGTCAAAGGTTCCCTTCCGTAACCCAATGGACATATGACAAAACGTCTGCCGGAACCCGAAAACTCGCATGAAAACTCGTATTGGAAGGAGTGATTATGAGCACGCAACTGTTCATCAACGCACACATCGCCACCGGCATGCCGGGCAGCACCGCAGCAGAGACAACGGCAATCCAAGATATTCTCGTCGAAGACGGCAAGTTCATCAGCATTGCACCCAATTTCAAAGCAACACTCGAAGCACAAGGCAAAGATATGGCGAGCGTGGAAGTCGTCGATTTGGGCGGAAAGCTGGTCTGTCCACCATTCTGCGACACCCATCTGCATCTTGATTACGTCTTTACCGCACGCAAGCCCGGCGCGGTGAACGAGTCAGGCACCCTGTTCGAAGGCATTCAGCGTTGGAGTGAAACCAAGGCAGATCTCACTGTCGACGAGATCAAAGAACGCGCGAAAATCGGCATCGCCAAGGAAATGCGTCATGGCGTGCAGTTCATTCGTTCGCACGCCGATGTGACCGACCCGAATCTTACCTCGCTCAAAGCTCTGCTGGAGCTTAAGGAGGAACTGAAAGATACTGTCACGCTGCAGATCGTCTCCTTCCCGCAGGAGGGCATGTACTCCTATGAAGGTCCTCATGGCGAATCCGGCGCGGATTTGGTTGAGGAAGGCCTGAAAATGGGTGCTGATTGCGTCGGTGGCATTCCGCATTTCGAGCAGTGCCGTGAGTTCGGCGAACGTTCCATGCACACCGTGGTCGAACTGGCTTCGAAGTACGACAAGCTCATCGACGTGCATTGCGACGAAACCGACGATCCAAACTCACGTTATCTTGAACTGCTGTCCGCACTCGCCTATCGCGCCGGTATCGGTTCGAAGACCACGGCAAGCCACACTTGCTCCTTGGGATCGGCCGACAATGCCTATTTCTTCCATCTGACCAAGCTGTTGAAGGCCGCACATATCAATTTCGCCTGCGCACCTACGGAAAATCTGTATCTGCAGGGGCGTCAAGACACGTTCCCGAAGCGTCGTGGCATCACGCGAGTCAAGGAGCTCACCGAAGCTGGGGTGAATGTGTCGCTTGGTCAGGATTCCATGCAAGATCCCTGGTATCCGGTCGGTAACGGCAATATGATGCTGATTCTCGATTATGTGCTGCATTTGGCGCAGATGATGAGTTTTGAAGAGATCGATGATGCGTTGAAGTTCCTGACAGTCAACGGCGCAACCACGCTCGGCATGCGCGATTCGTATGGTCTTGAGGCAGGCAAGCCCGCAAACTTCATTGTGCTTGATGCTTCCAGCGTGTTCGACGCCGTATACGAGCGTTGCGAAGTGCTTCGCTCGGTACGAGAGGGTCGCACACTGTTCACCCGTAACACGTCAATCACTGCCGATCTCGATCTGCTGACACTGTAATTCGTCAAGTTTCGAAATACTTTCGGCATACGAAAGGCCTTGAAATCATTACATACGATTTCAAGGCCTTTCGTGTGTCGCGTTACTTACGCACCGATTGCTTATTCAACAGATTCTGCGGATTCCGTAAGTTCTGTCGATTCCGTCGATTCGGCAGGTGCCTCGGTTTCAGCTGCGACTTCACCTTCAGCAGGCTCCGTATTTGGCTCTTCGAACGCCTCACCGGTAAAGGTGAACTCGCCCAGGATGCCTTCGCCTTCCGCATCGACCTTCACGCGCTGGCCATCTTCGAGTTCGCCCATCAGGATCTTCTCCGAAATGGCGTCTTCGACGTCGCGCTGAATCACGCGACGCAACGGACGCGCGCCCAGCAGCGGGTCGAAGCCCTTCTGCGCGAGCAGATCCTTGGCAGCGTCGGTAAGCTCGAGGGACATGTGGCGATCGAACAAGCGATCATTGAGCTGCTTGACGTCAAGATCGACGATCTGACGCACTTGCGGCTCGGTGAGCTGCTTGAACACGATGATGTCGTCCAGACGGTTCAGGAATTCCGGACGGAACTGCTGCTTCAGCTCCGCGGAAACCTGATCCTTCATGCGCTGGTAGCTCGACTCGGTGTTGGCACCCAAGTTGAAGCCGGTGTTGGCGGCCTTGGCGATGTCTCGCGTACCAAGATTGGTGGTCAGAATGATGATGGTGTTCTTGAAGTCCACCTTGCGGCCCTGGCCATCAGTCAGATGACCGTCATCAAGCACCTGCAGCAGCGTGTTGAAGATATCCGGATGGGCCTTTTCGATCTCATCGAACAGCACCACGGAGAACGGCTTGCGACGAACCTTCTCGGTGAGTTCGCCGCCCTCTTCGTAACCGACGTATCCCGGAGGAGCACCAAACAGGCGCGAAGCCGCATATTTCTCGGAGAATTCAGACATGTCGACACGAATCAGTGCGTCCTCGTCGTCAAACAGGAATTCGGCGAGCGTCTTGGCCAGCTCGGTCTTACCGACGCCGGTGGGGCCAGCGAAGATAAACGAACCGGACGGACGCTTCGGATCCTTCAAACCAACACGAGCACGACGGATGGAGCGGCTCAACGCGGACACGGCCTCGTCCTGGCCGATGATGCGCTTGTGCAGCTCGCTTTCCATGGTCATGAGCTTCTTGGACTCGGCCTGGGTGAGCTTGAACACCGGAATGCCGGTGGTCTGGGAAATCACTTCGGCGATGACATCCTCATCCACAACCATCTTCACATCGGATTCGCCCTCACGCCACGAAGATTCCTTCTGCTTGCGTTCGACTTCCAGCTTCTCCTGCTTATCACGCAGCTCAGCGGCCTTTTCGAAGTCCTGGCCCTTGATGGCCTGGTCCTTCTCTTCGGCAAGCTTGGCGATCTTCGTGTCAAGTTCCTTAAGCTCCGGCGGAGCGGTCAGACGACGGATGCGCAGACGCGCACCGGCCTCATCGATCAGATCGATGGCCTTGTCTGGCAGATGACGGTCCTGAATGTAACGGCTCGACAGATCGGCCGCGGCCTGCAACGCACCATCGGTGATCGTCACATGGTGATGGTTCTCGTAACGCGAACGCAAGCCCTTAAGGATCTCGATGGTTTCGGCAATGCTCGGCTCATGCACCTGGATGGGCTGGAAACGACGTTCCAAAGCGGCATCCTTCTCGATGTACTTACGGTACTCGTCGGTGGTGGTGGCGCCAATGGTCTGCAGCTCACCTCGCGCGAGCATTGGCTTCAACATGTCGGAAGCGCCAAGAGCGCCATCCGCGGAACCAGCGCCCACAATGGTATGGATCTCATCGATGAACAGCACGATGTCGCCGCGGGTCTTGATCTCCTTGAGCACCTTCTTCAGACGCTCCTCGAAATCGCCACGATACCGCGAACCAGCCACCATGGATCCCAGATCCAACGAATAGACCTGCTTGCCCTTCAGCGTCTCCGGAACGTCGCCGGCATTGATCTTCTGCGCCAAGCCTTCGACCACGGCCGTCTTGCCGACACCCGGCTCGCCGATCAGCACCGGATTGTTCTTGGTACGGCGGCTCAGCACCACCATCACACGCTCGATCTCACTCGAACGCCCAATCACCGGATCAAGCTTGCCGGCGGCAGCTTCAGCGGTCAGATTGCGGCCGAACTGGTCAAGAATCGCGGAACCGGTCTGGTTGCGACGATCCTGCACGCCACCGGCATTGGCCAAATCGCCCTTGCCATCACCCTTGCCATCACCGGAATTGCCACGGATCAGGTCGATGGTGGCGCTGCGCAGCTCGCCAAGATTGACGTCCATCTTGATCAGCACCTGGGTGCCGACGCCTTCGCCTTCATGAATCAGACCGAGCAGGATATGCTCGGTGCCGATATAGCTGTGCCCCAGCTGCAACGCCTCACGCAGCGACAGCTCCAACACCTGCCTGGCATGCGGGGTGAAGGGAATGTGGCCGTTCGGCGTGGCATTCCCCTTACCGATCATCTCTTCGACCTGTTTGCGGGTGTCATCCAAGGTCACACCCTTTGAGGCCAGCGCCTTGGCTGCGACGCCGTCACCCTCACGAATCAGGCCAAGCAGCAGATGCTCGGTACCGATGTAGTTGTGCTGGAGGGTACGAGCCTCTTCCTGCGCCAGCACGATCACGCGCCGCGCACGGTCGGTAAACCGTTCGAACATGCTTGTCCTTCCACTCTTGTTAGTCCATCAACACTCTACCGATTCGCGATGACGTTTGTTTTCATCCGCGCGTAAATTGCGCTCTCGACGCAACGCAACGGATATGCTTGACATATAGCAACGACCAAGGAGGTCACCAAGATGAGCGACACCACCCTAAATGCAACCGAATCCGGGATGCTCGCAGATATCCGCTTGCACGACATCGTCGTCGGCGTCGACGGTTCCGACGAATCCTTCGCCGCATTACGCTGGGCGCTGAACGAGGCATCGCTTACCGGCCAGCAGGTCAATGCGGTGTTCGCATGGTCCCATTCCTGGGATATGGGCTCGGAACCGGAAGATGAAGAGCAGTGGGCCGAAGTCCGCCATGAGATCGCGCAACGGCTTCGCGACTGGGTTTCCAAAGCTTCGCAGGGCATGACCATCAATGAGGATCATGTCAAACTCACGTCGGTCAAGGCCACAGGAACGTCCGCATTGCTGGAGATCGGCAAGGATGCGCAGCAGATCGTAGTCGGACGCCGTTCACTCGGCAGAGTGGCACGCTGGTTCCTCGGCTCGCTTTCGGAATCGCTTGCCGAAGCCGCACAGGTTCCCGTTACCATAGTTCGCATTCTCGACGACGAGGAATCCAGCGTGCAGGATGCCATCGCCAACGCGCTTACGCCTTCGGGGAACACGGTGACGTACGATTTGCCCGGCTCCCCTCTGCCTAAGAACCAGCGGCCGATCGTGGTTGGCGTCGATGGTTCGGAAACCTCGCGACACGCCTTGCGATTCGCTATCGACCTGGCGGCTTTGCATCACGCTCCCCTGCAGGTGATGTTCTGCTGGCAGCTCAAGGATCTTGGCGTCATCGAGGGATATGAGAACGCCATAGCGCCGATTGCCGTCGGTCAGGAACGGGCGGAACGCATTCTTGACGAGCTGCTCGATTCGGTTGAGATTCCCACTGCCGGCATTCCCGACGATTTCCAGATCGAATCGCACGCCTTCCATATTTCCGCTGCGAAGGGGCTGATCGCGGCATCCCGTTACGCACGCCATCTAGTGGTCGGTTCCCGTGGATTGTCCGGCTTGGACGCGCATTTCCTTGGTTCCGTCTCCAAGCAAATCGTCAATTTCGCCGACTGCACCGTCACTGTCGTGCACTAAACCTTTGAGGATATGAAAGAAGTCCGCTTCCTTACATAGGGAACGGACTTCTTTCATATCCTCGATAAGACAGGATTACTCAGCTTCCGGAGCGTTTTCCTCTGCAGTGTCCGTTTCCTCGGCTTCGGTGGGTTCCGCATCCGTCGCTTCATCCTCTTCGGATTCGACGATAACCGGCTCTTCGTCATCGCTCAAATCAACGGTGGATTCCACCTCCGGCTCATCCTGCTGGGCCGTATGTTCGAGCACTTCCTCCTGATTCGCATCATCATCCACGGTATTGGCTTCGATATCGGCTTCGGAGGCTTCTTCCTCATCGTTCGGATTGCCGTCTTCATTCGCCGACAGCTGCTCGATCAGTTCGACGGAACCGCGTTCATCACGCGGCGCCTGCGCGATGATATCGATATGCAGGTCGTCAAATGCAGGTTTCGACTGCACCCACAAGTGAGACGGTTCCGGCGGCTCGATTTCGGAATGTTCGCCACAGCCATGGTCGATGGATACAACACGACCGTCATCAGGACTCCACTTGTTAGCGCACACGCCGAACAGAAGATTCAGTTCGCCTTTCAGAGGAATGAAGAATCCGCACGTCGAGCATGGATTGCCATCCGATGTTTTGGTGGACAACGATTTCGGTCCGCGCGGTCCCTCATACCAGCGTTTCGCGGTCTGGGAACGGCCCAAAGGCGTGAGCACGTGCCTGCGGGACAGATCGAATTCCTCAACCGCCTCGTCGATGTCCTCTTCGGAGGTCACCGATGCTACGGCATTCTCGTCTTGCGAACCGTCAACCACGTCAGCGTCCGCTCCGGCATTGTCGCCGCCGTCCGCCGCTTCGACGGTCTGCACATCGTCGGAAACGCTTTCGGCAGACTCAACGGGTTCAGTTCTGCGGAACCCCTCTTCCATACGTGGATCATCGGGATTGGTGCCGATCGAATCGGTCACCGCCAAATCGGTCGGTTCAAGACGATCCTTCCATGGAATCCATTCCGGTGGGCGCAACGCCTTGTCGGTAGGCACCAGCGATGACTCATTGACCGTCCAATGGTCCAACTCAGCATCGCGATACAACGTCACCGACCACTGCCATCCCTCATACCCACGTATGCAGGTTTCAAAACGAAAATCAGTAACGTTGTCTCCCAAGTCGATGGCTTCGACGAAGTCACCGACTTGGCCATCCTCATCGGCGACTTCGATGGCCACCGCCTGGGCGATCGCCTTGGGATCCATTGTGGTATCGGACATGAATTATTCCTGTACGTCGAAGTTATCGGCCACGGCACGCATCAGCGTGGCCAGTTTCTTGCTTTCAGCCGGAGACGGATAATGGTGGCGGCGCAACTGGTTCCCCGCGGAATCCAGCAGCTTGATAAGATCCTCCACAATGGCGGCCATATCATCCGGCTTCGGTCGAGTTGCTTTGACCAGAGACGGCGCGGATGCCACAAGGGTGAGGCCCATTGCCTGCGGACCACGGCGGCCCTCCACCACGGAATACTCGACTTTTGCACCCTTACGCAACGTCTTCACGCCCTCCGGCAGGGCGGCTGCAGGCAGGAACACATCGGCACCCTGCTCGTTCTGAATAAAACCATAGCCTTTGTTCGCATCGAACCAACGAACGCGTCCGCTAGGCATTGTCACCTCACTCTTACGTAATCCACATACCTTCAGGCGAACGAAAGAACAATCGTCCGCCGATTACAAATCAAAGATACAGTTTAGCGCAAGAGGTGGGATATGTAACCATCTCTTGCGCCAACAATCGTCAGATCATGCCTTTTTGCATGTTTGCATCATTGTTTTTTCGGCCTGCGCCCACGCTTGTCGACCTTGCGTTCGTCACTGGTCTGCGTCAACGGACGTGGTTCCACAGGAGCCACCGGAAGCACTACCGTCAGTGTCAATCCAGTCCCGTCACTGCCGGAAGCGCAGATGAAACCATGGTGTGCCTTGACCACGGACTGGGCGATCGCCATGCCGAGACCCGTACCGCCCTTCTGTCGTGCTCTGGACGGATCCGCCGTGTAGAACCGTTCGAAGATCTTCGAGCGTGCATCTGCGGGAACGCCGGGACCATGATCGCTGAATCGCACAATTGCGTAATTCATGCCGACTTGCATGGATTGCCCCACCTCGATGGCCTCGATAAAGTGATGCAACGACTGCTCGTTGGATGGCATGCGAGACAATGATTCCGGGCTGATGGACGCCGGAAGCACGCCCATGGACACTTCAACCGGGGAATCGGCCGGCGTGTACCGATGGATGTTGCCTACAATGTTCGTGACCACCTGACGCAAGCGTGATGCATCGCCGGTCAACGTGATGTCCGGCATGGTTCCCGGCTGGAAGGCGAGACGCGAAGGATGTTCCATATCCGATCCCGCCTGCAATACCACCTGGCCGCAGGTGATGCCACGATCCGGGTCGAGCGCGTGCAGATCATCAGCCGCATCATTGACCACGGAAGTCAGCTTCACCTGCTGGGTGATATCGATGCCACGTCCTTCATCCAACCGCGCCAATGACAGCAAATCCTCGACAAGCACCGTCATACGCGCACTGGACGCTTCTATATGTTCAATGGACTCATCGGCACGTTCCAATGCTCCGGGCATGTCACGCTGCATTTTGTACAACTCCGCATATCCGTGAATCGCGGCAAGCGGAGTACGCAGCTCATGGCTGGCATCGGAAACGAACCGTTTCATCTTCTCGGTCGTTTCCTCCTGCGCGTGGAAGCTTTCCTCAATACGCGTCAGCATGGTGTTCAGCGACATGGACAGCGATCCGACTTCCGTATTTTCCGGCAAATCGGGAACACGTTGGCTCAAATCCCCTGCCGCAATCTTCGCAGCGGTCTTCTCGATACGTTTCAGCGGAGCAAGCGTGCTTTGCACGACGATGGTGCCAAGAATGGCGCCGATCAACACCACCGCGATGCCGACCATGGCACAGAACCGCGTCAACGTGTTGGACGTGTCGATCTGGTCACTCAGCGACAATCCGATGAACACGACGCCGCTGTCTTTGACCTGCCCCGTTTTGGTTTTCTCGCTCCAAGGCAGCGCCACAACACGCCACGGCGACTGTGCGGCCTGCATGATGGCATGATCCGGCACCCTGCTGGTGGTAACGTGCACCACCGCCTGTGTGGTGAACGGCTCTCCGAGCGTGACCCCGTCGATACTGCCGTCGGAAGGCAGACTCGGCTCGGACACCACGCCCTCACGGAGCATAGGCACCGACCCAGCGCCGGTACGCTTGTATTCGCTGTCCCGCACCTCGACATAATACGTGTTCACCAAGCTCCGGCCATCCTCGCTCGTGGTGCTGTCCAGCGAATCCATGCTATTGAAAATCATCTGCGCCTGATTCACCAACTGCGTGTCGATTTTCTGTAGCAGATAATTGCCCACAAGCGTGCGAATGGAAAAGGAAATGCCGATAGTGCCAATGGTCAACAACACAATGATGCAAGTGACCAGCTTGGTGCTTAACGGAATGGCCTGCACCTTCCTGCCGATCCGCCGATGCCAAGGCACACGTTGCGGACGCGGCTGGCCGCCGTTCTTCTGCGTGTTCTGCGGGTCAGCCGACGGCTGACGGGTATCCTGACTCATCGCGGGACCGTTTAGTTCTTCGGCGCACGAATCATGTAGCCGATGCCACGCTTCGTTTCGATAAGCGGAGCCACCTTGCGCTTCTCGCCGTTCTCATCCTCCACCGTAAGTCCGTCGACCTTCTTGCGCAGATATGAAATGTACGATTCAACAATCGCGGCGTCCCCGCCCCAATCGTACTGCCACACATGATCCAAAATCTGCGCCTTCGAGAGCACACGCCCCTCGTTATCCATCAAATAACGCAGCAACTTGTATTCGGTGGGGCTCAAATCGATCGGCTGTCCGGCACGGGACACATCATGCGAATCCTCATTGATCTCCAGATCCGCGACGCGGATAATCGGATCATCCTCAACCTGCTCCTGGGTACGGCGCAGAATGGCACGGATTCGCGCAACGACCTCCTCAAGACTGAACGGCTTGGTCACATAGTCGTCACCCCCCACGGTCAAACCCATGACCTTGTCTTGAGTATCATCGCGAGCCGTCAAATACAGCACCGGCGTAGTGATGCCTTCCTGACGGATACGACGGGTCACCGTGAAACCGTCGATATCCGGAAGCATCACATCAAGCACAATCAAATCAGGCTGTATTTTCTCGATGACTTCGATGGCTTCAGATCCCGAAGCCGCGGTATTCACTTCAAAACCCGCAAAATGCAAGGATGCCACCAACAGCTCACGGATGGACGGTTCGTCGTCAACAACGACAATGGATGCTTCAATAGGCTTGCTCATGCTTTAAGCATCACTCTGTTCACTGGATGTTTCCTGAACGGATTCTGAGTCTTCCTTTGACGTCTGCCCTCCATCATGCGCTTCAACGGACAGCTCACCATCGACACTCCACGCCTTCACCGGCTCGGAACGCACAGTAATCGCGGCATGCCTTCCCGCATGCTTGCGCACCTTGCGCTTGATGATGCCACGCTTGCGCAGAATATGGAACACCACCATAATCACAATCAGCAGCACCAGCACGGCTATCATGCCGCCAACACCCAACAGCACGGTCTGCGACGACGTCGAGGTCTTCTTCTGCACCGCAATCTGATCCATCATATCGGTTGCGGATTTCGACCAATCCGGAGTGCTTTCCATCAAAGGTTTCTGCGCAGCATCGGAAAGCGCATCGACCGTCGACTTCTTCTTCAACCATTCGTCGGAATTCGACGAAACGGCAACCACGAGATTGCCATCGTTCGAAGCGACCGCCAGCAAAACCGTATTCGGTTTCGGATCAAGCGATTCCAACAGCGCGCTCGCCCATTTTGCAGGTTTTTCTTCGGTGTTGAAACTTGCCAGGTACAGCAAATGCACGGTGACGCCCGTTTCCTGCTTTGTCGCGCTGATGGCATCCGTGATCTCGGCGACGTTTGATCCGAGCAGATTCTCAGTGTCGGTGATATTTTCCGTGGCCGTGATTCCGGTGCCCGTATTGTCTTCCGCGCTGCCGACGGGAGTTATCCACAACATCATCGCACAACACAACAGCATAGAAAGAAGCATGCAAGCCGCTACATTCCAACGATTTCTGAAGTTTTGCCGTTGTCGCGACACACCGATTGGGCACATTTTCGCACATCCTCCGACCACAACCCTGGTTTTTTCATTCATCGCGTTCACTGTTGCCATACAGTCCACATTACCGTTCAGATACGTCAAGTGCGAGCGAACGGTACCAACCGAGCACACAAAAGTACCTGGCAACGAAAGGATCATCATGGCACAGTTTCAGGTGGACAGCGAGCAGATTCAATCCTCGAGCGCGGCGGTAAACGCCTCCATCCAAGCGATACGTCAGTCGGTGCAGGGCATGTACGCCAATCTCAACAATCTGCAGAGCGTCTGGAGGGGCGGAGCGGCCACACAGTTCAATGCGGTGGCGGAACAATGGCGTGCCGCCCAACAGCAGATGGAGCAGTCGCTCGAATCGATTCAGCATGCGCTGACGCAGGCATCCGCACTGTATGCGGAAACCGAAATGCAGGCATCGCGTCTGTTTGCGCAGTAGCGGCAGGTACTTCCGACGCAATCAAAGCAATAGCTGGCGCAAACAAAAAGTGGAGCCCGCGTCCACTATGGGAAACGGACTCCACTTATAGCTTTTTGCTTATGCCGTCAGGCTTTGCCAAACCGTTGGATCAGTAGCCCATGTCAGCGCCAGCGGCCGGAGCGGCTGCCGGCGGTTCCGGCTTGTTGGCCACAACAGCCTCGGTGGTCAGGAACAGACCAGCGATGGAAGCTGCGTTCTGCAGTGCGGAACGGGTGACCTTGACCGGGTCGGTGACGCCGGCGGCCAGCAGGTCCTCATACTCATTGGTGGCTGCGTTCAGGCCCTGGCCGTCAGGCAGGGAACGAACCTTGTCGATCACCACGTCGCCGGACAGTCCAGCGTTTTCGGCGATCTGCTTGATCGGGGCTTCGATGGCGCGGAACACGATCGCGGCACCGGTTGCCTCGTCGCCTTCGAGCTTGACATCGCTCTCGGCCTTGGCTGCAGCCTGGACCAGAGCGACACCGCCGCCCGGCAGCAGGCCTTCTTCGATGGCGGCCTTGGCGTTGCGCACGGCATCTTCGATGCGGTGCTTGCGTTCCTTGGCCTCGACTTCGGTGGCAGCGCCAACCTTGATGACGGCAACGCCGCCAGCCAGCTTGGCCAGACGCTCCTGCAGCTTCTCACGATCGTAGTCTGAATCGGTGTTGGCGATTTCGGCACGGATCTGAGCCACGCGGGCAGCCACGTCTTCCTTGGAGCCGCCGCCGGCCACGATGGTAGTCTCGTCCTTGGAGACGATGACCTTCTTGGCGGTGCCGAGCACGGACATGTCGACGGAGTCGAGCTTGAGGCCGAGTTCGTCGGACACAACCTGGGCGCCGGTCAGGATGGCCATATCCTGCAGCATGGCCTTACGGCGATCGCCGAAGCCCGGAGCCTTGACGGCGCAAGACTTGAAGGTGCCGCGGATGTTGTTCAGAATCAAGGTCGGCAGAGCCTCGCCATCAACGTCTTCAGCGATGATCAGCAGCGGCTTGCCGGTCTTCATGACCAGCTCGGCGATGTGCACGACGTCCTGCTGAGAGCTCACCTTGCCGGAGGTCAGCAGGATGTACGGCTCTTCGAGCACTGCGGTCTGATCTTCGGCGTTGGTCACGAAGTACGGAGCGATATAGCCCTTGTCGAAACGCATGCCTTCGGTAAAGTCCAGATCCAGGCCGAAGCGGTTGTTGTCCTCAACGGTCACGACGCCGTCCTGGCCAACCTTGTCAAGAGCTTCGGCGATCTTCTCGCCGACTTCCGGATCGGCGGCGGAAATCGTTGCGGTAGCAGCGATCTGATCCTTGGTCTCAACGTCCTTGGCAGCTGCGATAAGCTCCTTGACGATGGCTTCGGAAGCCTTCTCGATACCACGACGCAAAGCGATCGGGTTGGAGCCGGCGGTGACGTTCTTCAGGCCTTCGTGCACCAGGGACTGGGCGAGCACGGTTGCGGTGGTGGTGCCGTCGCCAGCGACGTCATCGGTCTTCTTGGCGACTTCCTTGACCAGTTCGGCGCCGATGCGCTCGTACGGGTCGTCCAGGTCGATTTCCTTGGCGATGGAGACACCATCGTTGGTGATGGTCGGAGCGCCGTAGGTCTTGTCGAGGACCACGTTGCGGCCCTTCGGACCGAGGGTGACCTTGACGGTATCAGCGAGCTTGTCGAGGCCCGCGAGCATTCCCTGACGAGCTTCGTCGTCGTATGCAATGATCTTTGCCATTGTTCCTCCACATATGGCTACACGGTATTATTCCCACCTTCGAAGCGAAGAACGCACCAGCCGTCAGCTGCCAGTTATCACTCTCGCTCCTCGAGTGCTAATTGGCAGATTAGCACTCTCAGGCCGAGAGTGCCAAACTCCATGTCGCCAGTTGCGCTGTAAGCAAGAAGAATTGTTCGTCTAAAATAAGCCATCAACGTTGGAATTCCAAGGAAAACAAAAAAGCT
>ENA-OQMN01000030-OQMN01000030.1-human-gut-metagenome-genome-assembly--contig:-NODE-30-length-55121-cov-25.983089_pt1 | contig 55121 bp, 41 predicted proteins | sample MGYA00242765_ERZ504861 | MGnify/ENA primary metagenome ERZ504861 (study PRJEB26092, sample SAMD00036417) | human gut metagenome | host: Homo sapiens | study: EMG produced TPA metagenomics assembly of... | reverse complement strand
AAGCAACTACGGGTATTTCAATCGCATCAACGCCGCTTTGGAACGTACGTGGAACAGCCTTGGCAAAACCGCGCCGAAAATCGACATATGCAATCCGCGGCAACGTATAGGAAACCATCGCACATTCCAGATCAGCCCATATGTGGATAAGGCAACGGAAGCGGAAATCGCCGGCATGTGCGGCAACGTGCGCGGTGTGCGGTGGCATCCCGACTTCACCGACCTGATTCCTGCAGATGGCGGCAAGGCGGTCGGCATGCAGGTCGTGCTTGAGCATTTTGGTTGGTCGAGGGACAATGCGATCGCGTTCGGCGATGGCGGCAACGACGTGGATATGCTACGTTTCGCCGGCATAGGCGTGGCTATGGGCAACGCCACTGACGAACCGAAGACCGTAGCCGATTACGTCACCGACAGTGTCGACGATGCCGGAATCTCGAATGCGTTGCATCATTTTGAAATTCTGTAGAAAAGGTTTTTAAGAGTTTTCTTGCGATTTTATAAGACGGTTTTCGCGAATTTCTGCGTTTTTCATGCCCTTTATAAGTATTTTCAATAAGTGAACGCCGTGTTGCCGTCGATGGTTCCTCTATATTGGTCAATCGTTGGGTCCGCCGCGTGGCAAACGGGCGGCCCGTATAACGAATTGAGAGAGGAACTCAACCATGCGTAACAAGAAGCTTCTCGGCGCGCTGCTCGCCGTCACCACGCTCGCGACCTTCGGTCTGGCCGGCTGCGGCGACTCTGGCTCCAATGGCTCCGCCTCCAAGGAGGATGACAAGACCATCACCGTGGCGGCCTCCCCGACCCCGCACGCGGAAATCCTAAACAAGGCCGTCAAGTCGCTCGTCGAGAAAGATGGTTATAAGCTCGAAGTCAAGGAGTTCACCGATTACGTTCAGCCGAACACCGCCACCGAGGATGGTGAAGTGGACGCCAACTACTTCCAGCACAAGCCGTACCTCGACAACTTCAACAAGGAGAAGGGCACGCATCTGGTGTCCGTGGAGGGTATCCACTTCGAGCCATTCGGCCTATACCCTGGCAAGACCAAGGATTTGCAGAATCTGCAGGATGGCGCCACCGTGGCCGTGCCGAACGACGCCACCAACGAGGCCCGTGCGCTTCTGCTGCTGCAGGATGCCGGTCTGATCAAGCTGAAGAATCCGAAGGACATCAACGCCACTCCGAAGGACGTCACCTCCAATCCGAAGAACCTGAAGTTCAAGGAGCTTGAGGCCGCCGTGGTTCCGACCGTCATCAAGGATGTCGACATCGCGGCACTGAACGGAAACTACGCCATTCAAGCCGGCTTCGACCCGACCAAGGACACACTGGTCACCGAAAAGGCCGACGGCCTGGCCGCGAAAACCTACCAGAACATCCTCGTGGTGAAGGAAGGCAACGAGAACACCGCCAAGACCAAGGAGCTCAAGAAGGCTTTGAAGTCCGACGAGGTGCGCGACTACATCAACAAGAACTACAAGGGCGCTGTGGTGCCGGTCTTCTAAGACCCGCTTCGGCTGCAAGAATTCAATGCCGCAGGTATACTACCCTGCGGCATTCTTGTTATGGAACATCAATAGGAACAGGACATTATGACGATTCAGATCGATCATCTGCACAAAAGCTATGGCAGTGGCGCCGAAGCGCATGAGGTGCTGCACGACATCAACCTGACCATCGATTCGGGTGAAGTCTTCGGCATCCTCGGCTCCTCCGGCGCGGGCAAGTCCACGTTGGTGCGCTGCATCAATCTGCTGGAACGTCCCACTTCCGGCAAAGTGCGCGTCGATGGTGAGGACATCACCGACGCGAAAGGCAAGGAGCTGGCGGACGTGCGTGCCGGAATCGGCATGATCTTCCAGAATTTCAGCCTGTTCCAGCAGCGCACCGTGCTGCGCAACGTCACGTTCCCACTGGAGCTCAACCATACGCCGAAAAACAAGCGCGAGGAGCGTGCCCGCTATCTGCTTGACCTGGTTGGATTGGCCGATCTGGCCGACCGTTATCCGAGCCAGCTGTCCGGCGGCCAACAGCAGCGCGTGGCCATCGCACGCGCGTTGGCCAACAATCCGTCCATCATGCTGTGCGACGAGGCCACCAGCGCACTCGACTCCACCACGACTGCGCAGATCCTTGACCTGCTGCGCCGCATCAACCGCGAGCTCAACGTGACGCTGGTCATCATCACGCATTCGTTGTCCGTGGCACGCAACATCTGCGACCGTGTGGCCATGATTGATGGCGGACGCATCGTGGAGATGGGCGATACGGAGGAATTGTTCTCCAATCCGCAAAGCGACATTCTGAAAACACTGATCACCGATGCGAAAGTGGAGAACCATCGCCATAAGCATGATTCCGCTTCGTCCGATGAGCAGACGGACTCGCCGACCAAGGAAGAGGTGAAGTGAAATGGGACAGATTATCTCGCAATTCATCGCCGATTATGGCGAACTGCTGGTCGAGGGAGTACGTGACACGATCATCATGACCGCGGTAGCGACGCTACTCGCGTATGTGATCGGCCTACCTGTGGGCGTACTGCTCATCACCTCAGCAAAGAAGGGCATCTGCCCGAATGCGACACTCAACACCGTGCTCGGATGGATCGTGAACATCGTGCGTTCCGTACCATTCATCATTCTTCTGGTGGCCATCATCCCGTTGACCCGACTGATTGTCGGCACTTCGCTCGGCGTGCCGGGAGCCATCGTGCCGCTGGTCATCACCGCGGCGCCGTTCGTGGCACGCGTGGTGGAGCAGTCGCTCGCCGAAGTGGACGGAAGTCTGGTGGAGGCCGCGCAAAGCTTCGGTGCCAGCAATCTGCAGATCGTGTTCAAAGTGCTGCTGTTCGAAAGCCTGCCGTCGCTGGTGCGCGGCGCAGCACTGACGTTCATCACCCTGTTCGGCTTCTCCGCCATGGCCGGCACCGTCGGCGCAGGCGGTTTGGGCGATATCGCCATCCGCTACGGCTACCAGCGTTACCAGTACGACGTGATGACCGTGGCCGTGATTCTGTGCGTCATCCTCGTACAGATCGTGCAGACCATCGGCGACGTGGCGTCCGACCACATCGACCATCACGAGCGCTAAACCGACGCTTTCATGCTCCTATATGCAAGAATCGGGTCTGAATAATTGCGTTCGGATCCGATTCTTGTATGCGAAGACACTGCTACGTGGTGCGCTTACTTGTTGAGTTCAACAACTCAATCTATGATATAACCTGTTTTTACTCCGCATTTCCCCGACTCGATGGGAGATGATGGGATTCACGGCAAGGGCACTCTACCATGCACCGAAATTCAAGTCAGAAACCAATCAGTATCCGGCTTTAATGGCGGTGATGATCAGCTCGCCACGGTTCGTGTACCCGAGCGCCGTGAAAAACTCGGATATGCAGGGGCGCACAGTGGTCTCGCTCGGTCCGAGCCGTTTGGCGATATCTTGTTTAGTGGCGCCTAGACAAGAAGGAACAATCCCACTGCCATGTCAGGTATGGTAATCTCAAAACACCGTATAACCTCGAACCATCCAGAACATCGATAAACTACTTCAAAGACAAAAGAGGCGCGGCACGATTGCAGGGGCATTGATGACAGGAACACTACCAAAACAGCATAAAGCGGCGCGCATTGCGGCTGTACCCTCATATGGACGCAAATAGACATGCCCCACAGCATCGTGAACACGACATCCTCTGACGGCACCTGCGAAGTGGCCATCGGCGAACTAGGCTCGCCCATGTTCTTCGGCCCAAGCACCATCACGATCAAAGTCTCCTGGGACACCGATTCCAACGTCATCGGAGCCGAGAACGTCACAGAAATCAAGACGGACCTGCACAACGACGGCAAATCATTGGACTCGGACAACTTCACCGTAACCTGGCACGGCAACATCCCGACCGTCACCACCCACGGCGAGGAACAATCGGACCAGAGCTACACGTTTAACTGGAAATAACCACCCCGGACATCACGTCTCTCCGAGAATAGTCCTCACGACCGAGCAGGCCTCACAGGGGCATAAGCATGAAAATCATGACTATAGCTATCATGCGCACCTCTGACGATAATCGCGTGTGGTCGTTTTTGGCTTTGTTCCAAGGTTTTCATTTTTTGGGAAACCTGACTATCACCCTCGTTTTCCACGAGGCACCTCCAGACACCCGAAAATAATCCGGGAACGTTCCACCACCCTGCCGGCGCTCAGCGTCTTCGCCGACCGGCACGGAAAAGTGCAATACCCCCTGTGGTTTCATGATGTTCCGCCTGGGTGGTGCCCAGAAGCATTCGCCCGGCAGCACGTCTCCATGGCGGACAATAGACAGAACGATACGCGGCCCATACAACCGTCCCAGCCGCCAATGACATCCCAAATCCATCCCGAATCCCACAGGCCTATTGCAGACAGCCCAGATCAGCTGGCTCATAGTCCAAAGCCGCCTGCGACGCCACCGTCCCAATGGCAGGAACGGTCAGCTGCGCAGTATGATTTCCGCCCTGTCGGCCAGTTCCCGTTCGCGCACGCCCATAGCAGACAGGATCGCTTGTCTCCGCGATGGCATGGCGGAGGTCGCCCGTGCGACCAATGCGGAGAAGCGACCGAACAATTCCAAGTAATCGTCCTTGTCAAGCAAATAGCCAAGATCACCGATGGCCTGGTACACGTTCTCGTTAGCGCGCCCATCGTACCGGGCACAATAGCAGCGCTCGTCATGCGCGCACAGGTTGCGGTAGAACACCAGTCTGTTGAAGATGCTGTCCAACCGCTTGATGGTGATGCGCCGCGGCCCGTCGTGCGTGTCCGCATACAAACCGGTGAAACTTTCGGCGACCGCCAATCGGACGGCCGGGGACTGGACTTGGAAGAACCATACCGTCTGGCCGAAAGAAAGATCGTTGGCCAGCACCCACAACGGGACCTGGCCGTTGTGGTCTTCCATGCAATGGCGGATATACGCCTTGCCGCCATAGTCGCCCCTGTTACGCGGGTTGCCGTCCAACTCAAGTATCCGCTTGAAGACCTTGTCGATCAACGCCACGGCGCTCGGACGGCGCCTGGAATCATAATAGTCGGGATTGAGATACGGGTTGACCACGTCGGGGTGCAGCCTGGTGAACTCATGCGCGCATACTGCCTTGAGCGCGGCCTCCGCCCGTGTGATGGCGGAAAACAACAGTTCACGCAACTCACGGTCGAACAGGAACAGGGCGTACAGATCATCGAAACGCGCGCCCGTCCCGTACCGGTCATCACCAGCGGTCAGGCATGCCTTTCAGTCGAGGAACAAATCCTTGTAGCCATTGACGATCGGATAATAGCCCTCGCGCCTGAGCACATGACCCGCACCGGCATCGACAGCCATGCCACGGGAGCGCAAAATGCGCAGCTGTTCGTCCACACTCCTGTAGGGCTTGCGCAACGACATGAATTCGACCTCCCCCAATCCGGCGATGAAAGCACTGAGGCCACCCCGCATCCACGGGATGGCCTCAGCGAACCGAACGAAGTCCAGCTTATTTCGCTGTTACAGAACAGCGCCGATCCCCCGCGAATGCAACCCAGCCGGACGTCGAGTGAGATGAAACCTCCATATCATTATTCCAAAGGCACACGCCGATCTATCAAGGCCACCACCAGAAAAACCCAAACGCCTCCAAAAAGAGACGACGCACGCCTCCACGAGACTGAATTGCGCCCCGTTTGTTGGACGTTGTTAATTAGGATACAGCCCTAGACCGCGAGGGACATGCTCCGGAACTCCTCCGGGGTGTGTCCCTCGAGTCGTATCTGACGCCGTCTGGTGTTCCAATGGATGATGTAGGCGTCCAGTTCGCGTTTGAACTGTTCGTACGAGTCGAACTCCCGGCCTCGGTAGAACTCGTCCTTCAAGTGGCCGAACACCTGCTCGGTGGCGGCGTTGTCCAGGCAGTTGCCCTTGCGGCTCATGGACTGGCGGATGCCGAGGCGTTCGAGCTCGTCCCGCCACCATTGGTGCTGGTACCGCCATCCCATGTCCGAGTGCAGGATGGGCTCCGCGCCGGCGGGCAGGCGCTCCGCGAGCATGGCGAGCAGGCGCCTCTGCCGCCCGAGGTCCGGACTGCGGCTCACGTCCCAGGCCACTATCTCCTTGCTGGCCATGTCGTACACGGGAGCGAGGTACGCCTTGGAGCCGGCGACCTTGAACTCGGTGACGTCGGTGCCGAGCTTGGAGAACGGACGGGCCGCGTCGAAGTCGCGTTCGGGCAGGTTATGCACGTGATCGCCCGTCTCGCCCCTGTACGAGCTGTACCTCCTCCACGGGTTCCTGGAGCGGATGGCGCATCTCAGTCCCATGCGCCGCATGACCCCGGGCACGCTCTTGGCCGACACCTTCCGTCCGAACTCGTGGACCAGGCACATGCGTATCTGTCGGTGGCCGCATCCGTTCGGCGTGCGTCCCCAGATCTCGCCGACCAATGGCTCGAGATCGGCCCGCGTCACACGCTCCGGATGCGACAGGTGATGGTAGTACGTGGATCTGGCCAGTCCCGCTATCCTCAGGAGGTGGTCGAGCCGGTGTCCCCGCCCTGCGAGCAGTCGGACGACGGCGCTTCGCTCGCGCCGCGTGACTTGGACGCCCGCAGGGCCCGGAGTTTTTCCAGGTACGCGACCTTCGCCTTCAGATAGGCGACCTGTTCGGCGAGCTCCTGCTCGCGCGTCGGTTTGGGTCTCGGCTTGGATTTCGCGCCCTTCGGTCTGCCCTTGGGCTTCGGCCCGAGCGCCTCCGGGCCTCCCGCCCGGTACTCGCGGCACCATCGTTCCAACGGCGCGATGCTCGCGATCGCGTACTTCGCCATGACCTCCGTCTTGGTCATGCCGTTCTCGACGTGGTCGCGCGCCGCGGCGACCTTCGTCTCCCCCACGTATACCGTATAGTCAGGAACGCTTTTATACCTGTTCTTATCTTCCGTATGAACCACATACACCGTTGGATAATGAAGACGCGTTCTCTCGGACATCGATACCCCCTTTTATCCCTATCTCGCTTATGTATGGCAGATACACCTCGGAAAAGCGTACTTAGGGGGTATGAGAACAGCTGTCATGACAACCTGACCTGCCATATATAAGCGAGATGTCTCAGGATAAAGCACGGAATCTACCATACGTAAGCGGGATAACCAAGCTTAAGCGCTCGTACGACACATTTTTGTGCACAAGACATCCCTCCGCAAGCGTCATCCGACCGCCTGGTGGCACGTTTCATATGCACAGAGAAAACACAGCCCGCAAACACCACACTCGAAGCATGACGCCAGTGGCTTTAAGGTAGAACCACGCCGATTCTGCTTGCTGATTAAGGTAGGCGATACGGGCTTTCTCTGGCATTCGTTGTCGACGGAAGCCCATTTGGCGGATCGCATGTTCCTCCTTTTCGGGTATGGAGGGAGTGTTCGGGCACTGGAGTGAGCATAACGTAATCATGAGAGAGCAGACAAAATAACTACGGCAGCTTCGATCTTGCGCGTTCCGCCCCTCTCGGTCTTCCCTCGGCGCATCTCTACGAAGTGCTTGACGGTAATTTCTTCCAAGGTGAAATCAGCTAGTGGGGCAAGTGTTTCTGTATCTGTGCATTCTTGGACCATCCGTGTTCACGATCAGTCTCGGGTCGAATCTGGTCTTCTCCGACGCCAACCCTCGCAAGATTGTAAAACGAGGCTGCACCACGCTCATCGCTTTTCTTCTGTTGAATATCGTGCGCGATGGGATTCCCGATGTAGTCGTTGCATTGACTGGCCACCCCAGTACTCTCGACACGTTTGGATACGATATTTTTGCGTCCGATATTCTGGGATTTGCGGGTTTCGTATTCCTGTTTTTTCGCACTTGTCAAACATTTTCACATTGTTTCATTGGCTACGCCGCTGATTTCGTTATGCATGTTGACGGTTAACGATCTGATTCCGCCATTGCACAATGTCCATTGGACTTTACGTGCAGAAGCGGCTTGTCGCACGCGCTTCTAAAGCCTGATTTCGCATGCGCACATCCGCAAAGTCATGCAAATACTAGTTAACGCAATACTATTTGGTGGATTTCGTTCCCGATGTTTTTCGTATAGCACCCTAGGTCAACCCTTTTTGGTATTTTTTCATTGGATATGCCATACGATGGGATATCTTTTCGGAGTATACGAGATTAGGGAAAATATGGTCAACCACCATAAAATGATTAATGCTGCAATCGCAACGCTTGCGACTTGCGCCATGTTGCTGCCGGTAGTAGGCAGCGCCAATGCTAATGAATCCTCGAATACCGCCGTACTTGGTGCCGGCTATACGGCCACCAAGATTTCGCACCCCAATGCAGGGCTGGGCGAAGACGACGGTATCGTAAACGTTTTGAACGGTGAATCCATTGATGATCTCACGCAGGGTTTGCCCGAGCGTGGTCAGAACTATTCATGGGCTTCGGCCGGCTACGGCGACTGGATGTATGTGGGCACCTGCTATTCCGCAATGGGTTCCACGCTGAAATACATGGCTAACACCATGGGCGCCAAGTATGCCAGCATCAAGGCCGCTTTGGATGTTGCGTTCAACGGCGAGCTGTTCCTCGACAATGGCGAGAACCACAGCTTGCTGCTCAAGATCAACGTCAAGACCGGTGAAGTGAAGATCATCGTCAATGCGATTGGCGGAGAGCATGCGGTCAACGGCTATCGTGCAGCCGTTGAATTCCATGACAAGCTGTACTTTGCTGCCGCCGCAAAGGGTCAGCCGTACCTGCTGGAAGTTGATCCGAGCAGTGGTGATGCCACTGAAATCGTGTATCGTTCCGCTGCCATGACCACTGGTCTGAAGAAGGGCTACACTGCTGGTATCCGTGGTTTGACCGTGGTCAACAATCAGCTTATCGCCAGCATGATCACCGACAACGGTGCCGCTATCGTGGCTTCCTCTAACCCGTCCGCAGGTCAGGATTCTTTCGCCACCATCGCCACTCAGGATAAGGGCTTGTACAACTATCCGGCATGTGCTGTGACCGACAACGTGTTCGGTGGCTGCGTATGGGATATGGTCGGATTCAAGGGCAACTTGTATGTCACCGTGGTGACCGGCAAGGGCAAAAACACCAAGCAGTCCTTCGCTTTGCTCCGTGGCACGCAGGATGAGAGCACCGGCAAGTGGACCTTCAAGCCGCTGGTCGGCGATCCGGCAGACGGCGCCAAGTACGAGTGGGGCTTCGGAGCGAGTCGTTCCGGCGCAGCCAACATGGTGGTATACAAGGGCCACCTGTACATCGGCGGCTACAACGATCCGATGAACGCTTTGGAGAAGGCCATGCAGATGGATTTCTCCGATCTGTACAAGGATCTGGAGAGCCCGGTCAACCTGTGGCGTATGGACGTTGACGAAGACGGCAACGAAAACTTCGAAATGCTCGCCGGCGAAGCCAACAACAAGTACTTCAGCGATTCCAAAGGCACCATCGATGGCAATACCATGCTGTCCGGCTTGGGCGACAGCGACGAGCAGAGCCGTCACCTGAACCAGTATGTGTGGCGTATGCAGTCCTACAACAGCAAGCTGTACGTCGGCACCTTCGACATCAGTGATCTTGCATACCCGGCAACCCAGTTCGCCAACGGCGACATTCTGAAGCGTACTCCGGAAGAGTGGAAGAAGCAGATCGAATACATCAAGATCTTCTTCGACTCTCTGAAGAAGAATGACCAGAACGGCACTTCCGGTACTATCGGCACGGACTCTCAGGAAGCCTCCAAGCCTTCCGAGTCCGAATCTCAGGAAACCACCAAGCCGAGCGATGATGACATCATGCCGTTGAACGAAGGTGAAGCATCTGAGAGCGATCAAGCTGCACAGGCAGTTGAAGAAGCCGGCAAGACCGACGAAGTGGCCGCTGACGTGGCTACCATGCAGCAGCTGCTGGAGGACATGGGCGCTGATCTCAACTCCAAGCAGACCGACGTGGTCTCCCCTGACGGTGTCGCTCCGCAGGCCGCTGAAACCTACACGCTCGACGATCGTTACCAGTTCCTCGCATCCCTGCAGCGGCTGCTCGACCTGTACAACAAGAACAAGCAGTATCTGCCGGAATTCATTACCAACGAGCTCGACAAGTGGCTTACCGAAGAGAATCTGGAGAACTTCATCGACTTCGTGGGCGTGCTCAGCTACCTGCATTACTCCAACGATGAGACTCGTGGCTTTGACCTGATCGTCTCCTCCGATGGCACGAACTTCCAGACCATCAGCCGTAACGGTTTCGGAGATAACAACAACCACGGTCTACGCGTGTTCGCCGTCACCGATTCCGGTCTGGCAATTGGCACCGCAAACCCATACCATGGCACTCAGGTGTGGCTGCTGAATGATGGTGAAATCAAGAATGCTGAGCTGACGAATGGCGATGCATTCGACTACGACAAGTATGATAGCGATAAGAAGAGCGCCAACGCCAACGGTCTGACCGTTGGCATCAACCCCAATGGCAATACCGTGGAAGACGTGCAGTACGACTACCAGTCACTGACCGCCGGCACGGATTACACCGTGGCCGATGACGGTTCCATCGTGTTGAGCAGCGCATTCCTCAATGGTCGCGAAACCGGCAGCACCGGTTCTGTGGTGGTGTTCTACAACCAGGGTGCACGCGTGCGTTTCACTGTGACTATCAAGGACAGCACTCCGAACGCACCGAAGAAGGATGATGACAAGCAGAATACGAAGCCTGCCGCACACAAGAAGGCAAACACTGCCAACACCGGTTCCAACGTAATCGGCGTTGTTGTGGTGGTCGCTGTTCTGGTTGTTGCAGCAGGGGCATTGTTCGTGTTCAAGCGCAAGCGTTCCTGAATTGCCAGAGCCTGTTCTTAGGACTCATTCCTAAGTTCGTCCGCAAATAACAATCCCGCATGATCCGGTTCGCCGGAATCATGCGGGATTTTTTATTTTGCAGAGATCGCCTATCTCACGTCATGTCAAACTGCTATCACAAGCTGATTTCAATGTGCGATATGCAACCATGTGGAAGTTCCGATACGGAAACCATTGAAAATGGCACGCAATCCTACAAATAACAGATTCACGGCAAGCCACAGCAACGCCATACGCAGCGCGGAAGACGCCTGCATCGCATCGCATATCCAACCAATCACAGCAAGACAGGGCACATATATTGCAGCCGTCGCCGTACACGTCAATGCAAGATACCGGTAATCCCCTGCCCCAATCAGAATGCCATCAACAGCCCACATCCAACCAGCCAACGGCAATGTCACGCCAACAACCACCATACCGACAGTGAGCAAATGCTGGATCTCAATCGACTGAGAAAACAGCGGGGACGCACACCATCCGGCAATCATCAAACCAATACCGATTACCGTTCCTCCGCATAATCCTGCCCTGCCAGCGATTCTCGTCAAACGCATGGCTTCATCCTCTTGACGGGCACCAATCTGCGCGGCAACCAACGTCTGACCGGCAATACCAATGGCATCAAGCATGTTCAACACGAAATTCCAACTGGAATTCACCACCTGATACGCAGCCAACACTTCCACGCCCATATACGTAGCCAGCACCACATTCGCCACCAGGCATGCACGCAACGCAAGCGTGCGCAAGAACAACACCGCACCATCGCCAGCACTGTTCAACACTCCTGACAAACGCGGCCGTAAACGGGCACCTTCCGCACGAGTCCACAACATCGCAGGAACAATAAGCAACACTGCCATGAACCATTGCGAAATCAGCGTGGCCACTCCAGACCCAAACACACCCCAACCGAATCCGAGAATAAACAGCAGATCCAGCAACGTATTGAGTATCGCACCCAGCGTAGCAGCTACCAACGTGATGCGAACCTTCTGCAGTCCGCGGAAAATACCGTTGGCCGCATACACCAGCAACATGCCGGGAATACCGAACACCACGGCACGCACGTAGTCAACCGCGTTATGCAGCACACTCCCTTGGGCTCCCATGGCCATGCACAACGGGCGTGCAATAACGAACAGCGCCACAGACACCACCACGCCAATGATTCCAGCCAGCCACAGACCATCAACGCCTGCTTCCAAGCCTTCTCTCCGCTTGCCAGCGCCCAAAAGACGCCCCACCTGCGATGTGGTGCTATACGCAAGGAACACACATAGCCCCACAACAGTGAGCACAATGGTTGACCCGACCGACAGACCGGCGAGCGCCTGCCCGCCAATATGTCCGACGATGGCGGTGTCGATGAGCACGAATGCTGGTTCGGCGATAAGTTGCCCGAACGTTGGTATGGCCAGTGTGAGAATGGTGCTGATGGTGGTGCATGATGCGTTGTTTGCGGTATCTGTTTCGTGAGTATTCTGCGAAGTTGATGTGGTCATAATCGTAAGCGTCTGGCGTGTTGGGGACTACATGTGCAGTGTAAGGTCACGTGTTTCACCATTGCCGTTGATTGCTCAGATTATGACTATGCCTGTTTTGCGCTATTTGAGAATGTCGTTGAAGGTTTTCGCTGATTGTCTGCATAAAGGTAGAGGGGCATATAATTCCCGAACCGCTCGTGACGCATAGTCCAAGCTCCTGCGAGACCCATTCGACCCCATCCAAACCCTAGTGGATTCCCGAATCCGCCTTCGCAGTAATACTTCATGTGACCGTCGAACTTAGCCCCGAACGCGTCAATGGGCTACCGCCTGGTCTCAAGCCCATGAGACACTAGGAACCATGACTACAGTTATCATGCGCACCACTGAAGGCGACATCAAGATCAACCTGTTCGACGACAAGACCCCGGAAACCGTGGCCAACTTCCTCGGCCTCGCCACTGGCGAGAAGGAATGGGCCGACCCATTCACCGGCCAGCCGAGCCACAAGCCGTTCTACGATGGTCTGACCTTCCACCGCATCATCAAGGATTTCATGATCCAGGGCGGCTGCCCGCTGGGCACCGGCACTGGCGGCCCGGGCTACAACTTCGATGATGAAATCGTTCCAGGACTGACCTTCGATCGCCCATACCTGCTGGCCATGGCAAACGCCGGCCTGCGCCGCGGCATGGACGGCAAGATCCACGGCACCAACGGCTCCCAGTTCTTCATCACCACCGTGCCAACCGAATGGCTCAACGGCCATCACACCATTTTCGGCGAAGTCGCGGATGACGAGTCCAAGGCCGTCGTCGACAAGCTCGACTCCGTAGCAACTGACCGTTCCGATGCTCCGCTCGAGCCGGTCGGCATCACTTCCATCGAAGTGCTGAAGTAAGTTTCGCATCAACAAGACTTACGGCAAAACAATGAAAAGCCCCTCGCGTGAGGGGCTTTTCATTATCTCCGAGAGAATCTACAGCAGTTCAGATGAGTCTCACGACCGCACTGATCGTGTCATATTTTGCGTAAACGAGGTTCGGCGGAGTCCTTGGCACCGGTGATACGATACACATCGAACACGCCTTCAATCTTGCGCACTGCGGCAAGCAAAGTATTCAAATGCTGGGGGTCGGCCATTTCGAAGCTGAATTGGCTAGTGGCCACACGATCGGTTCCCGTGGAAATGGAGCCGGAAATAATGTTCACTCCATGGTCGGAAAGCACGCGCGTCACGTCGCTCAGCAGATGCGGGCGATCGAGCGCCTCCACCTGAATCTTGACCATGAACACGCCCTTGGTACTCGTCCACTGCACGTCAACCACACGTTCCGGCTGACGCTTCTGCAAGTCCAGCATGTTCTGGCAGTCCACACGATGCACGGACACGCCCTGATTGCGGGTGATGAAGCCGATGATGTTGTCTCCCGGCACCGGCATGCAACATCGGGCGAGCTTGACCCAAATGTCTCCCACGCCCTTGACGGAAATGCCCAGCGAGCTGGTGGTCTTCTTGGTGCGTTCCACCTGCTTGAGCGGCAGAGCCTCCTGCTCCACCTCCTCATTCACCTCGTCGCTGCCCGCATCACGGACCAGATGCGAGATGACATTCTGCGTGGAAATCTGCCCTTCGCCAATCGCCACGAACACGGCTTCGGCATTGGCGAGATTCAGCTCATCAGCAACACCGACCAACGCCTCGGGAGTCAGCAGAGTCGCAATCGGAAGATTGCGCTTGCGCATGGCTCGTGTCAGCTCGTCACGACCTTCTTCGATGGCCTCGGTACGACGCTCCTTGCTGAACCATTGGCGAATTTTGTTGCGTGCCTTCGGGCTCTTGGTAAAGCTCAACCAGTCACGAGACGGACCAGCCGATTCGGACTTCGACGTAAGCACCTCGACGGTGTCGCCGTTTTCAAGCTTGGTGTCGAGCGGTACCAGACGTCCGTTCACGCGGGCGCCCATGGTACGGTGGCCGACTTCGGTATGCACCGCGTAAGCGAAATCGATCGGTGTCGCCTCGGCAGGCAACGATACGATCTTACCTTTTGGAGTGAACACGTAGACTTCGGCAGCACCCAGATCTTCCTTCAGGGAGCCAAGGAATTCATTGGAATCCGGGGTCTCACTCGTCCAGTCGGCGAGCTGCTGAATCCACTTGAAATTGTCAGCCTCGCTCAGCTCCTGGTTCTCGCCACGTTTACGATCGGACTTATCGGGCGAGCTCAGCGCACGGCCAGCTTGACCGTTCTCCTTGTACTTCCAATGCGCGGCGATACCGAATTCCGCACGGCGATGCATGTCCCACGTACGAATTTGAATCTCGACAGGCTTGCCGCCAGGACCCACCACCGTGGTATGCAGGCTCTGGTACATGTTGAGCTTTGGCATGGCGATGTAATCCTTGAAACGGCCCGGAACGGGGTTCCAACGCGCATGCACCGCACCCAACGCGGCATAGCAATCCTGAATCGTGTCGACGATGATGCGCACACCCACCAAATCGTAGATATTCGCAAAATCATGACCACGTACGATCATCTTCTGATAAATCGAGAAATAGTCCTTCGGACGTCCCGTTACGTACGCCGTAATGTTCTGTTCGTCAAGATCTTCGTTGATCTCCGCGAGAATCTGCTTCAAATACACGTCTCGCTGGCCTGCGCGACGGGCCACCAGCACCACGATCTCGTTGTAGATCTTCGGATAGAGCACTTTGAAGCTGAGCTCTTCCAATTCGGTTTTGATCGCGTTCATGCCGAGACGATTGGCAAGTGGCGCGTACACGTCAAGCGTTTCATGCGCTTTCTTCTGCGCGCTCGGAGTTTTGACGTAACGCCAGGTACGCGCGTTGTGCACACGGTCGGCGAGTTTGACGACCAGCACACGCACGTCGCGGCTCATCGCGACCACCATCTTGCGAATGGTTTCGGCTTGCGCGGAATCGCCGTATTCCATCTTGGAAAGCTTGGTGACGCCATCGACCAAACCGGTCACGGTATCGCCGAACTCGGCGCGGCACTCATCGAGCGTATAGTCGGTGTCCTCAACCGTGTCGTGCAACAGGCCGGCGGCCACAACCAACGGTCCCATGCCGAGATCGGCAAGAATCTGCGCCACGGCCAACGGGTGGATGATGTACGGCTCGCCCGATTTGCGCCGTTGCGAAGAATGCTGCTTGACCGCACGCTCATAAGCGCGCTCAAGAATGCTTATGTCCTCATCGGGATGATGGTATTCGCACATCTTCAGGATCGGCTCAAGCGGATCAAGCGGATTCGTGCTGATCTCGCAGCCCAACATTCGGGCAGAATGAACCTCACGCTCAACGTCACCCATCGTCCACCTCCTCGCTCGCAATGCTCCCTATACTACCCGCGCCTCACCGTGCATCCGAGGCATCCGACCGCGTGTTGCACGGCCAAATACCCCCGAAACCATTGAGACGTCAGCGTTTGCCGATTCCTCTGCGACTAAGCCAGTGCGTTCAGCTCAGGAAGCCACGCCTGTGGAACCAAACCCACGCTCAGCGCGATCCGACCCAGGCAGCGTTTCCGCCTCGATGAACTTCGCTTCGACGTAACGCTGAATAACCAGCTGCGCGATACGGTCTCCCGGATGGAACGTCACGGTGTGTTCCGGATCAAGATTGATCAGCGGCACCTTGATCTCACCACGGTACCCCGCGTCGATGGTTCCCGGCGCATTGAGCACAGTCACACCCTGCTTGACGGCAAGACCGGACCGTGGATGCACCAGAGCCACGTAACCCGCTGGAAGGGCGATCGCCACTCCTGTAGGCACCAGTGCCCGCTGGAACGGCTTCAGCGTGACTTCCTCCGTAGTGCGCAGATCAGCGCCAGCGTCACCGGCATGGGCATAATACAATTCCACCGGATGGTCAGGATCCAGCGACTTTACCAGAACCTCGACGTTTTCCGGTTCGTTATATGCTTCGTCGAACGCCATCAGGCAGCGCACTCCTGACACACCGGCTGACCGTCGTCAGTGGTGTAGGCAAGCTGGCTACGGTGCTTCACCAGGAAGCATTCGGAGCAGATGAACTCGTCACCCTGCATAGGAATGACGGTCACCGAGGCGTCCTCATTGCTGAGGTCCGCACCGGGCAGCTCGTAATCTTCGGCGATGGCGTTCTCGTCATCGTCCATATCGTTGGAAGTGTTCTGGGAGCTCTTGCCCAAAGCCTGGAGCGACTCCTCGTCCTCGTCTTTGTTGCGCGGGGAATCATAATCCTGTGCCATCGAGATTCCTTTCGTCATCTATGGTGCTTATGCGCCATAGGATACATGACTTTTACCCCGCATAGGATACACGAATCGAAATACTCGTAAAATCCGACACGTGGGGCACAATGGAATAAACAGAAATTCTTGAAGGAAAGTGGTGTGTTGTGCCTGGGAATTCACTCGAGGAAGCGCGGTTCGATCATGTCAGCGACACCGGTGAACTCGTCTTTGTTTCAGGTGCCGGAAAGTTCGCTGTAAAGATCGACGAAGCGCTTGAAAGAGCCATTTTGGAGGCCAAGCAGATTCGTTCCGAAGTACAGGAGGAACAGAAGACACGCATCCCACCCACCCTGCCGATTTCGCAAATTCAATCGTTGATTCGCGCTGGCGCCGATCCCGCGCGTGTCGCGGAAAGATATTCGTTAAGCGAAGCGCTTGTTCGGCGTTTCTCGGCTTCGGTCGAAACGGAAAAGCAATATGCGATCGAGCAGTTTCTCGCCGTTCCAGCGCCGAAGGAAAGCCGCGTACGCACGCTTTCCGAACTGATCGAACGCACTTTTGCGGCAGCGCGGGTGCGCTTGGAAGATGTGACTTGGAAGGCCACCAGACTTGGCTTGGAGCCTTGGAAAATCAGCGCTCAGTTCGTCTCCTCCGGTCACAATGTCTGCGCGGAATGGTCGTGGAACATGCACGACAATGCCGTAAGCTGCCTGAATTCCGCAGCACGAAAACTCATTGGAGAACAGGACACGTCGAAAGAAGGACACGCCGATGAAAATTTTCTCGTGTCACTGAATCTTCCCGGAAATTCCGCACGGTCGGCGCGTATCGAGCAAACGGTGTCCGCATGGAACACGCCCGAGCCGTCCATGCCTGCGGCCCGTCCCGCGGCAGCGCCTTCCGTTCCGATCGCACCAATCGGCGGCGTGTCTAATGAATCCGACACGCCTGACACGCCGAACGCGCCAGCCATCGCATCCGACTTGCCTCTGCCGAGCCGACCGGAGAACCCTGCTGCAGGAGCCAATACAGCCAGCGCAACAAACACCGACACACGCAATACCGTTCCATCCACGCCGGAGCCTGCTTCGAACATGGCGAACGAGAACCAGACACTTGACCCGCATAGCCAGAACACCACCAAATCGAAGCGGCGTGCCGGACGTTCCGCCGTGCCAAGCTGGGACGAAATCCTGTTTGGCGACTGAAGTTAGGCCACGTCGATCAAGCAGGGAATGTCGGATTCGAGCATGGTGAGCGACCCATGCACGCTTGGCAGGTGCATCGCCTTTTCTGCTTGCGTACGTGAGTCCACAATAGTGACGGCTTTGGCGGCCGATACGATCACATCGCCGATCATCGGTTCGACGCGAGCTTCCACCGGCCCATACACGCCTTCATCCATTGCCTGCGAGCGCGTGCGCACCTGCGCACGGTCCTCCAGCACGCTGCGCCATCGTGTGGCGATGTCTTCTGGATTCTCGCCTTGTTCCGCGTAGAGCATGACGCAACGCGGTTCACCGCCGACATGGGCGACGCCCTGCATGAGCCGCTGATCCTGTGCAATGTCAATCACGGATTCGGGATCAGTGGTGATCATACCGTGGTCCGCCACAATCACAATCAATGTGCCTTTGGGCACGCTACGGCGAAGAAGGCCGAGTTGCCCGTCGACACGCTCGTACGTGCCGATCCATTTGTCGGAATCCCAACCGTAATTGTGCCCGATCTTATCGGTGTCCCTCAGATACAAATATGTCAGACCGGGCGTTTTTGCCGCTTGCGCCGCGGCTGCAATCCGTTTTCGCGGATCATCGTTGGAAATGTAGTCGCTGCCCCGTAGCGCCGCCTGCGTCAACGCGGAAAAGGCGAATTTCGGCAGTCCAGAACTGGTCACTCGAACATCCTGCGCGCTCAGCCGTTCGAAAATAGTCGGTTGTTGCTGCAATTCAAGCGGAGGAATTGCGTTTTTGAAGGAAATCAGCTGGCATATTTCATCGGTTTTCGGATTGAGCTGCGTGTAGCCGGTCATACCGGTCATACCGGGGCATGTTCCCGTACCGAAGGTAGACATGGCTGCGACGGTGGTGCTTGGCATGCATGTTGCGATGGGACGTTGATTGGCGGTGTCGTTCATCAGCGCACGCAAGTAGGGGGCATGTCCCAGCCTCATGTTGAGATTCCAGTAGCCGAGACCGTCCACGAGCGCCACAACCACGGAAGTCGCATCGGGAATGCCGAGCGCTCCCTGCAAACGCTTCGGATCAGGATGGACTGCCGTTGGCATGGGGTATCCGATGGCGTTGGAAACAGCAGGAAGTACCGATGACAGGTGCAACGCTCCCCCACGGGTTCCTTCAGATGACACGTCATCGCCGTAGCATGCCGGTTCGGTCATGGTGAGCAGCTCTTCGACGCTTGGCACTTCAACACTCATAATTCCCATTCAAGCACCGCGGCGGTACCGGCTGGTAGCATTGCTAGGTTGATTACCATTACTTTTCCGTGAGGAGATTCACCGCATGGTGTCGCACCGCAAACCGGCAAAACCAGCCTTTGACCCGCGTACGGTCAAAGAGAACATCGTCGAAACACCGTTGAATGAGGAGATGAGCAAGTCGTTCCTCGAATACGCGTATTCGGTGATCTATGCCCGCGCGTTGCCCGATGCCAGAGATGGTCTGAAGCCGGTGCAACGCCGCATCATCTATCAGATGGGCCAGATGAATCTCAATCCTGATCGTCCGTATATGAAATCGGCCCGTGTGGTCGGCGAGGTTATGGGCAAGTTGCACCCGCATGGCGACTCCGCCATCTATGAGGCGATGGTTCGTCTTGCGCAGCCGTTTGCGATGCGATTGCCGTTGGTGGATGGCCATGGTAACTTCGGTTCCCTTGACGACGGTCCTGCGGCCTCCCGTTACACTGAGGCGCGTATGGCCCAGGCAGCGCTTGGCATGAATGCCAATATCGGTGAGAATACCGTTGATTTCACGCCGAATTACGATAACAAGCTGCAGGAGCCGACTGTTTTGCCCGCTGCGATTCCGAATCTGCTGGTCAATGGCGGTTCCGGTATTGCCGTCGGCATGGCCACGAATATGGCGACGCATAATCTGGGCGAGGTGGTTGCCGCGGCCAAGCATCTGATGCATCATCCTGATGCCACGTTGGAAGAGCTTATGCGCTATGTTCCAGGTCCGGACTGGCCAAGTGGCGGCGTGATCGTTGGGCGTAACGGCATTCGTGAGGCGTATGAGACCGGACGTGGCGCGTTGACCACGCGTTCAGTGACGCATATCGAAAATGTGACGGCCCGTAAGAAAGCCATCGTCGTGACGGAACTGCCGTTCATGGTGGGGCCCGAACGAGTGCTGGAACGTATTTCCGAGGGTGTGAAGAATCGCAAGCTGGAAGGTATTTCCGGGGCGATCGACTTGACGGATCGTCATAACGGCACTCGTCTTGTCATTGAAATCAAAACCGGTTTCGATCCGAACGCCGTGCTTGCGCAACTGCTCAAGCACACGCCGTTGCAAGACAATTTCACTATCAACAATGTGGCGTTGGTCAACGGCCGCCCGCACACCATGGGTTTGAAGGAAATGCTTCAGGTGTGGGTGGACCATCGTCGTGTGGTGATTCGCCGTCGTAGCGAATTCCGTAAGAAGAAGGCGTTGGAGCGTCTGCATTTGGTCGAAGGCCTTCTGCTTGCGATGGTCGACATTGACGAAGTGATTCAGGTGATTCGTTCGTCTGACGATGCTGATGCCGCGAAGACGAAGCTGATTGCCGTATTCGATTTGGATGAGATTCAGGCACAGTACATTCTTGACTTGCGTCTGCGTCGTCTGACGAAAATGAGCCGCATCGAGCTTGAGTCGGAACGTGACGATTTGAAGCAACGTATCGAAGAGTTGGATCGTATTCTCGCTTCCGCCGAAGCGCTCGACAATGTGGTGATCTCCGAAATGGATGAGGCCGTCGCCACGTATGGCACGCCTCGTCGAACCGTATTGCTGGATGAGGATGCCGATGGTAAGCTTGTGCCTGTTGTGGCGCATGGTGATGATGGCGTGTCCGCTTCGGCTATGGCCGCAGCCCGTGCCGCCGCAACGGTCTCTTCCGCAGCAGCTGATGTTGCCGCAGCCGCTAAGGCAGCGACGAAGGCCGGTGAAGACAATGCGGCCGCTGTGGCATTGCAGATTGACGACGAACCATGTGCGGTGATGCTGTCGGCCACGGGTTTGATCGCGCGAACCTCCGAAGATGCGTTGGAACGTTGGGAGAATCGTTCTTCTGCCGACAAACGTGTGAAGGACGATCAGATTATTTCGATTTTCCCTACCACCACACGTTCCTCATATGGTTTGATCACATCTGCCGGCCGTCTGATTGTGGCGCATGTCGTGGAGTTGCCGGTTGTGTCTGCGGATGGTCCGCTCCATGTGACTGGCGGCGTCCATGCCGAAGAGTTGATCGGTATGACGGAAAATACCGATCCGATTCGCGGCGAACGCGTGATTGCTGCGATTGCCATGCCAACTGCCGATGATTCCGGTGATCATGCCGCAGAACCTGCTCCTCTTGCATTGGGCACGCGTAATGGCGTGATCAAGCGTTGGAATCGTGAGTCGCCCACCACGATGGATTCATGGAGCATCATCGATTTGAAGGATGACGATGAAGTGCTGGCTGCCGCTGAAGCGCGCGATGAGGATCGACTGGTGTTTGTTTCTACCGACTCGTCTTTGCTGACGTTTGATGCGAAGAACGTACGCCCTCAGGGCCGTACCGCGGGCGGCATGGCAGGTATCCGCTTGGCTGAAGGCTGCTCGGTTGCCGCGTTTGCGGTGATTCCCGCCAACAAGGTGGCTTGGAATTACGAGGAGGGAGACAATGGCCTGTTCTCCGCGTCTGGAGCCGTGGTGTTGACGGTTGCCGGCGATTCCGAAGCACTGCCGGGCACGGAGAATGGTTCAGCGAAGGTAACCCCGTTGGAGATGTACCCGACAAAGGGTCGCGGTACCGGTGGCGTGCGTTCGCAGCGTTTCCTTAAGGGGCAGGATACGTTGATCCTCGCCTTCGTGGGCACATATCCGGTACATGCTTCCACGGAGGGCGGTGCCGGTGTGGAATTGCCGAAGCCGGATATGCGTCGTGACGGTTCTGGTACGGAACTTTCCGCGCCAATCGCCATCGTCGGCTGACCCATTGCAATGTGACGTGCCCGCGTTTTACGAAGTTTGGAATCGTTTAGGATTCCGTTCGTAGGACGCGGGCATTGTTGTTCCTGCGTTTTCGTCCGCGCTGTCACTATGCATTAGCGATGATGATCTTTTTCAACAGTAAAGTTTCATGCCTTGCGGACTATCGACGAAACCTGCGGCGTAAAGGATTTGCCGGTATTCATTGCGTGCTTTCAATGATATTCCGTTCATTTCGCTGAAGCTGATGCTGCCGCTGGGTTGGCGCTGCAATACGTAGGCAAGTTCGGCGCATGACGGTCTTAATATTGTTTCGTCTGCGGTGAAGCTGACAATTTTATGGCTTTTTGGTACGGAGAACAGTACCGGTTCGCCTTGTTTGAGCACAATGATGGAACCGGATCTGCGTGCTGGTTTGAGGTAATCCTGTTCTGGCCAGGCGATTGCGGAACCAGTGAGATTGGCGGGATCGATCACGTCGAGCGCAACGCAGGATTGACTGTGCCATTGCGTGTCGCTGCGCAGCGCGTCGACGGTGTCTCGTTCCGCGAATTGTGCCGCGCCAAAACCTTTCACGAACATGCCTCGGACCAGTGTGCCATGTTCTTCCATTCGTTTGAGTACCGGATAGAGCGCTGAAAATCCTCCGGCAATCCGTTCCTTGTCAACCAAAGGAGCGGCAATCACGCCGTATCGGTCCAGTAATGAGTCGATGAGCGCCAGCTCACGCTCCTCTACACTTGCCGTATGCGCCATGCCAATGCCGGTATCGCTGTTTTCGAGCATGCCCGGCTCGATAACACCGTCTAGTGGTTTGTTTGGCATAACGGTTCGCCCGTCGCCACAAGATACTGCGGACCATAATCCACTCAGCGCCAATGGTGTTGGAGGACGCATGGTGACGCGTCTACGCGCGGCACGACGGGGTGCGCGAACGGTTTTGCCTCCGTGCAGAAGCGCTCGTACTGGTGCGAACGAACTGTTCGTCATTTTCCCCTGCCATACCAGTGACCATAAGGCTTCTTCGAACTGCCGCTCGCCCCATGCCGGAAAGATGATTTCGCCCGTTTCGGGGTTCACCTGCGCTTCGGCATGCTCAAGCCAGATGGTTTTTGTCACGGCTGAAAGCAGTTGAATAGGAAATGCTCCGCCACCGCTTAACGCCGTTAACACGGCATCCGGCATGGTCAACGTTTCATTATCGTTCAGCTTATCCACCGCCGATTCAGGCTGGTTGAGCAGCAAGGAACCTGCTGGATAGAAGGCGATCTCACCAGCTTCTTTGGCGTTGGATCCACTTGCTTTCGAACCGACCCACACCACATCCGACGATGAGATGAGTTCGTCGAGCATACTAGGCTGATAGTCACGCACACGTGCCGGGAATACCATGGACTCCCATACCGAAGCGTTCAGGAACACGCCTTCCAACTGCTCGATGACACGCATCAGACCATCAACGCCTTCGTAGCGTTCACCTCCAACAGGGCCAACGCCCTGACGATTAAGCAGAAACGCCTGATAGACGCTCGGATCGACCGGTTTGACGGCCTTTCTGGCCTTGGCAAGAGACAATGCTCGAATACGCCGGAAAACATCCTTGTGGAGCCATTGCTGAATATCGTTCTTTTCGGAAGTCTCACCTGAATCAGTGAATCTTCCCTTGATGAGTTCTCCTCGGGCATCCAGTTCATCAAGCGCATGCACCGCCTGAGCCGCGTCAATGCCCAGTTCGGCAATCATCTTGTCAGCGGTGAATGGTCCATGCGTTTTGGCGTATCTTGTTACGCGCCCGCTGATATCTTCTTCGGCGAGATCATTCCAGAATGTTCGCCCAGCAAGCTCGCCCTCCACTTGTGTAATAGCTTCGGCGTCCAACAACGATGCCATATCCGTGCTTCCTAGAAGCCGTTCGAGCACTTCCAGATCCATGGACAGCAACTGCGTGCTTCGTTCGGCTTGGGGCACGTCATACTGGTACATCACCGATCCAACGAAGCCGAACAGCATGTTCTGCGCAAACGGAGAAGGTGTTTCAGTAGTTGCCTCCGACAAAAGTATTGTTCCCGCATGCAGGCCTGTCATAATCGTGCGTAATGCCGGCAAATCATATGCGTCCTGCAGGCATTCGCGCGCAGTTTCCAACAAGAGGGGGAAGTTCTTGCAAGTACGAGCCGCATTCAACAGTTGCGCGGCCTTCAACCGCTGCTGCCAGAGAGGCACACGCTTACCGGGACGTGTGCGCGGCAGAAACAGTGATCTGGCCGCACATTCGCGGAATCGAGCCATGTAAAGCACGCTTTCGCCAACTTGCGTCTCAACAGTGCGTTGCAATTCGTCCACGTCGAATAGCAACAGCTCACGTGTAGGCAAATCGCCATAACCGTCCGGCAATCGTAAAACAATGCCATCGTCGACCGCGTACACTTGACCGTCGAAACCAAACCGCTGTTTGATTCGAGTGGTGATGGCTAACGCCCAAGGCTCATGCACGCGCCTACCATATGGTGAATGGATGATGATGCGCCAATCTCCGCCTTCATCCCGGCAACGCTCCACCACGAGATCACGATCCGAAGGAATCGTACCGGTCGCTTCACATTGCTCGTCAAGCAGTTTGGCAAGATTGCTTATGGCATTATGGTCGAGACCATCTCGCTCCAAACGTTGCGCGGTCTCACGGTTGAACTGTGCTTCCAATACAGTCTGAGCCGTATTCTGATCACCATTCTTTGCTGGTTCACGCCTATGCAATCCTTGGCTGAGCTCACGCGTCAAACGCCCTTGCGCCAATCCGAAACCATAATCACGCCCATCCTGATCCCCATGCCAAAATGGCAAGCGCGCGGTGCGCCCGGGAGCAGGAACCACCACTACCCTATCTCGTGTGATCTCCTGAATCTGCCAGGTGGAAGTCCCCAAAGTGATGACATCTCCCACGCGGGATTCGTATACCATTTCCTCATCAAGCTCGCCCACTCGCCGAGGACCTGGACCAGAGCCCTCTTCTGGAAGCACCACCGCGTACATGCCACGGTCGGGTATGGTGCCGCCACTGGTCACCGCCAAGCGTTGCGCTCCTGGACGTGCGGAAATCAGCTTTGCCTCTTCGTTGTATTGCAGCGGTGGACGGAATGCGGAAAAGCTCTCACTGTTGTAGGCGCCCGTCATCATGCCGATGACAGCGTCGAACATAGACCGGTCGAGATTTTGGAAAGGTGCGGAACGACGCACAAGCTCGTACCAATCGTTCGTGGAAAGATCTTCCATGGCCGCGGCTGCGACGGTCTGCTGTGCGAGCACGTCCAGAGGGTTGCAGGGCATATGCAATGGTTCTATAACCCCTTCCCTCATGCATTCCATGCTGGTTGTTACGCCAATAATCTGTTGGCGGGTTATGGGGAAGAACAACGCGTGCGAGACTCCGCCGACATTGTGGTCGGCACGGCCCACTCGCTGCAATCCCGATGCGATCGACAATGGGGCGGCCACCTGAACCACGAGATCCACCGAACCCATATCGATGCCGAGTTCCAGGCTGGAAGTGGCCACCACGCAACGTAATTCGCCGCGTTTTAACTGTTCTTCGATCTGTTTACGTCTATCTTTTGACACGGACCCGTGATGAGCCATGGCAATCGCATCAATGTCTTCATGCGATTCAACCAGCATGGTGGTGGATCCCACCACCGAGTCATAGTGCCCGGCAAATTGCTCGCGGCCCTCCGGTGAGCCCAAGTCACGGTGCTCACTCAGATCAGTTGCCACCGTGCCCTGTTTCGACTCCGCATACATGTCGTTGAGCCGTGCGGTGAGCTTCTCCGCCAGTCCACGCGAGTTGACAAATATCAATGTGGTTCGGTGCCGCAACACCTCGTCGAGAATGGACCGTTCAATGACCGGCCATACCGAACCGCCTGTAGCGCTGGTGTCGAGCATATTGCGCAATGGTTCCACGGCTTTTAAATCCATGGCCGGAACAGCGCCGGGGTTCACCACCGTTACCGGTTGCGAACCACCGAGAAACCGTGCTACTTCCTCAACGGGATTAACGGTTGCCGAAAGCCCTATGCGTTGCACTGGATGCCCAATCAACTTATCAAGGCGTTCGAGGCTGACAGCGAGGTGCGCGCCGCGTTTTGTACCTGCGACCGCATGAATCTCGTCGACGATCACCGTCTCCACGCTCGTCAATATGCTGTTCGCCTTGGAGGTGAGCAGCAGGAATAGTGATTCCGGCGTGGTGACGAGAATATCCGGCGGATGGCTGACGATTCTTCGACGTTGTTCAGGTGTGGAGTCGCCGCTGCGCATGGCCACTTCGACATCGGGGATGGGCAGCTCCATCGCCTCATACTGCTGGGAAATTCCCTGCAATGGCAGTTCAAGGTTCTTCGCCACATCAGCGCCAAGCGCCTTCAGAGGCGAAATGTATAGCACTTTGACGCCACGCTTCGTTTTCTTGCGGGAGCCTTTCCCTGCAGCTTTTTGTTCCGCATGGCTCTTGGCTGCCGCGATTTCGCCATGAACATCCACTCCTGCGGAACGCGTCCCGCCCGCCATAAGCCGGTCAAGAGCCGAAAGGAACGCACAAAGGGTTTTACCCGACCCTGTGGGCGCCACAACGAGCACGTTCTCGCCGGAATGGATGGCCGGCCACACCTGCTGCTGGACTTCAGTGGGCCGACTGAACGCATGTTTGAACCATGCCTTGGTCGGCTCTGAAAACAGGTTCAAACATTCGTACATACGTTCGATGATCGCATTACCGCAAGACGTTATTCATCTTCGTCGGCAACCCATTCGAGCACATCTCCCGGTTGACAACATAACGTCTCGCATATGGTATCAAGCGTGGAAAACCGTATCGCCTTGGCCCGCCCGTTCTTCAACACCGAAACATTGACCGGCGTTATGCCTATAGCCTCCGCCAGCTCATTGACACTCATCTTCCTTTTGGCGAGCATCACATCAAGGTTCACACGAATGGCCATATCAGATCACCGCCGCCAGTTCATCACGCTGTTCGATGGCCTGCATCAACAGCGAGCGCATCACCACCATCAACAGTTCGAACGCCGCGATCAGTAGAAGCGCCGCCACTCCGACCGCCAGCACGACGTATGGAAACATTTGCCCGTCAACCCCCATCGCAGCCATCAGAAAGCGTGAAGGCGACAACCAGATTTGACCGACCATCACGGCGAGCACCAGCATGCCTTCAATCCCCGCATATACGAGAATGTGATTCACCCAACGCATGGCCTTGCCGGAAAAGACATCACGTTTTTCAACCAAGGTCAGCAATCTCCACAGCGGCACCAACGCGAACTCGAAGCAAGCGACAATCAGCACTGCGGCAACCGCATACAGCCAATGCATCGAGTCAGCGTCGGCATACTTGGAAGCAACGCCAGCGGATGCCGCAATCGCACTGAACTGCAGTCCGAGGCAGCATATTGCAATTATCACAATCAGCACACGCAATACGCCAATCACCATGAAACGTTTCGCTGCGGAATTCGGCATGATATCCGTCTCCTTCAATCCAATAAACCTGAATATCGATAATAATCTATCGATATTCGATATGCAAATCTTGTGAAAGTATGTTAATCGATATTTTTCTATCGTTTTTCGATATGTACGATGACGTCCAACATATCTCAGAAAGGAATCATTATCATGCCGGAACCAGCCAACACTTCCCCATCGCAGACTTCGCAATCCCAACAATCATCGCCATTACCAGAAGCACAAGAAACCCAAGAAACACCAAAAACACAAGGGAGCCAGCCAACACATGAACCATCCGCGCATCAGGAGGAACAACCTTTGGCGAAACCCAAAATCACGCGGGAAGAAATAGCGCAACGCCCCCTCAACAAACGCGCGGTCATCACCATTGGCGCTGCATTTCTCATCACTTTCGCATTCGACCGTCTGATCTGCAGCATACCTCCGACATGGCTTATCGGATATGAACTGCCGGTTTTCTGGATCATCTGTGCTCTTACCGTAACCGCGCTGCACTGGAAAACCGCACGAAAACAAGTTCTTGTTTGGCTTGTTTTGGGAAGCATCGTCGCCATTGGCGTGTGGAATACACTCGCTCAGTCGACCTGGTGCTATTCGAGAAATGACGAGTACGCGCTCACCACGCAATTCGTTCAACCGGCGTTGCTTATGCTGCACTGTCAGCTGGTCAACGGGCGTTACGATGTTCGCCGTCCACTTCAGGTTGCCTGGAATTGGCTTACCGGCTGGTTGCAGCAGCCGTTTATTCACATTCGCGATTTTGCGGAACCGTTTTCCGTCATATTCGCAAGATTTGCAGTCGCGTCGAAGCAACGTTCGAAAGTGCGCGAAATCGGCATTGCGCTACTGATTTCCACTCCATTGCTTCTGACGATCGTACCATTGCTCATCGGAGCCGATCAAATAGTTCAATATGAAGTGCTGAACGTTTTCAGTGATTTCAACCCGATGACGATCACTCTGCACATCATGTTCATCGTGTTGCCGTGGCCTTTGCTGTTCTCACTGCTTATTGGACTCGACGATGAACCCACTTCCACGCCTCCGGAGCAACGATTCTCCCTCAGCTCGGTAACTGCGTTCGTGGTATTGGCCGTGACTTTGACTGTGTACATGCTGTTTTGCATCGTACAGATCCGGTTCCTGTTCGCAGGATTGTTCACCGATGGTTCGATCGCACTGCCAGACGGATTGACCTATAGCGAATACGCACGCGGCGGATTCTTTCAACTGCTGGCAGTCACGGCCATTAATGTGACGCTATTTGGTTTGGCGATCGCACTCGCGCCACGTACGCGCATGCTCAACGCGGCACTGGTAGCATTGCTGGCGTTAACCGCCGTCATTCTAGCTTCGGCGGCGCTTCGGTTAGGACTGTACATCAACGCATACGGTTTGACTTGGCTGCGGTACCTTTCGGCGTCATTTATCGCCCTGCTTGCGACCGCGATTCTGCTATGCCTTATTCGCCTGAAAATACGACAACTGCCATTGGCTGCAACCATGACCGCACTGCTTATCGTATGGTACGTGGCGCTCGGCTTCAGCAACCCGAACCATATATGCGAAATCTACAATGCGGCTCATGGTATCGCAATGGCAATGGCGACAACACCGTATCAGTCGATGGTCTGACCAGCGCACTTTTTACGCAGGCTCTCGTGCATGATCACCATCAGCACCAGGAAAGCCAACATGTACAGAGGGAACCACAGCACACTGATATGCTGTGCGATCAAGCCGAATACCGGCGGCATGCACATCGAGCCGACGTATGCGCATGCCATTTGCATGCCGACGATCGCCTGCGATTTGTCTTCGCCGAAATATGCCGGCGTGGAATGAATGACGCACGGGTAGATCGGTGCGCAGCCAAGACCGACAATCATCAGTCCCATAATGGTGCCGATATTGCGAGGCAGCGGCAGCAACATGATGACGATACCGGTCAGCACCAGCGCCTGCCCCAGGCGAATCATGGCCGGATCATTGAACTTCATGGTCAGAAAACCACTCGCCAAGCGACCCACGGTGATGCCGATGCAGAACAGGCTGGCCCACATAGCCGCCGTGGTCTTATCGATGCCCTTGCCAAGCGCCATGTAGCTACTAGCCCACAGCATGGCCGTCTGCTCCAATGCGCAATAGCAGAAGAACATCACCAGGATTTCTTTGGCGCCACGAATGGCGAGCACACCTCGCACACCAAGCGGTTTGCGAGTTTCATCATTGGCCGTTCCGTCGGATTCGCCGGAAACTTCGCCCGTCTTTACCTCGGAACGCTTCTTCCACAGTGGCAGACTGAAAATAAGAATGGCGGTGAGCACAACCTGCAGTATGGAGATATAACGGTAGCCCCACGACCATCCTTGGCCGGCGCCCAAGGCGAATCCCATGATGTATGGGCCAGTCAACGCGCCAATGCCCCACATGGCGTGAAGCCAGCTCATGTGACGGCTCTCGTAGTGGATCGCCACATAGTTGTTGAGGGCCGCGTCAACGCCGCCCGCACCCAAGCCGTACGGAATGGCAAGCAGAATCAGCACCCAATAGTTAGGAGCAACGGAAAAGCCAAACAATGCCAACGCCGTCAACGCCACGGAAACCGCAGTGACCTTGCCCGCACCAAAACGCAAGGTCATACGATCGGAAAGCAACGCGGAAACAATGGTGCCAGCGGAAATCGTCATGGAAATGCCGCCAGCCCACGAAATGGGAGCACCCAAATCGACACTCATCGTCGGCCATGCGGCACCCAGTACCGCATCCGGCAGGCCAAGGCTGATGAACGCCACATAAATCACCGCAAGCAAAAGATTAACCACGCCCTACTCCTTCTTGATCGGTAGCCGCAGAAGACAATATCCGCCATTATTGTAAGTACATATAGCTACCAATCGGTAACTACTTGATTGCACTATCTACCGTAGAATCTTCAATCTTTACCACACGGAATCGCATACCATCTTCACTAAAAAATACCCTCCGAAACGTCTTGACGTAGCGGAAGGCGAGCTGACGACAACCTCGATCAGGTATCGATCTTCGAACGGTCGAAATCGTCGGCATTCTCAACGATGAACGCTTTACGCGGCGGCACGTCATCGCCCATCAGCAGACTGAAAATCTGACTGGCCTGTTCGGCGTCTTCCATACGGATACGACGCAGCATACGTGTGCGTGGATCCATAGTGGTGTCGGCCAGCTGGTCGGCGTCCATTTCACCCAGACCCTTATAGCGCTGAATGTCCTCGTTATAGCTGATGTGCTTCTTATCAAGATCAGCCAATTTGCCGGCCAGCTCATCGTCGGAATACGTGTAGATATACTCCCCCTTGTGAGCTCCGGTCAAGGCGATGCGGTGCAGCGGAGGCACGGCCGCATACACGTGACCGTACTCGATGAGCGGCCGCATGTAACGGTAGAACAAGGTGAGCAGCAGAATGCGGATGTGCGCGCCATCGACATCTGCATCGGTCATCATAATGACCTTGTTGTAACGTGCTTGCTCGATGTCGAAGCTCGCTCCGGAGCCAGCGCCGACCACCTGAATGATCGCCGCGCATTCCTTGTTCGACAGCATCTGCGACAACGACGCCTTCTGCACGTTGAGAATTTTACCTCGAATCGGCAGCAACGCCTGGAAACCGGAATTACGCGCGGCTTTGGCGGTGCCAAGTGCGGAATCGCCCTCCACGATGAACAGTTCGGCCACATCGTCATTGCCTGGCTGGCAATCAGACAGTTTCGGTGGCATGGATGCCGATTCGAGCGCGTTCTTGCGTCGCGTCACCTCTTTGGTCTTACGTGCTTGGATGCGGGCGTGCATTTCGCCGACGATCTTTTCAAGCACGCGGCCGGACTGTTCCTTATAGCCACGTTTGGAGCCGGTGATCATCTCGCCGAACTGCCTGTCGGTCATTTTGCTGACGATCGGCTTGACCTGCGCGGTGCCGAGCACATCCTTGGTCTGACCTTGGAACTGTGGTTCGGCGATACGCACAGTGACGACGGCAACCAGACCTGCCAGAATATCGTCACGTTCGACTTTCATGTTGGAATCTTTGAGATTCACTTTGAGCTTACGTGCATTGTCTTCGATGGCTTTGCGAATCTGCTTGGTCAGGCCCAACAGATAGCCATCCACATGGGTTCCACCGCCCGGGGTTTCCACCACATTGACGAAGCTGCGCATGGTGGTGTCGTATCCGTTGGTCCACCGCATGGCGATATCGACGGCACAATTTCTCGTAACCTTCTGCGCGTGCAGTTCACCGCCATCGCCAACGGCTTGGGTTTCCTCAACATAGGTGTCTTCGCCAGTGATACGCCAAATAGCGGAAACCGCTTCGCCTTTGGACAGGTAATCCACGAAATCCTTCACACCGCCGGTATGGCAGAATTCCTCGATACGGGAGTGGGTATACTTCGATCCCTGAGGTTGTGCCGCAACATCGGCTTCCTCGATCTGCTCCGCAGCTTCCTCGTGCCCGGCAGCGTCATGTTCAGATTCATCGCTTTCGGCAATTTCCTGCGGTTCATCACCTGCAGCATTTGCAATATCGTCGACTTCCAGCATTTCGTCGACTGATTCATCGCCGGTTTCCGGAATATTCTCATCGATAACAGTGATTTTCAAACCCGGCACCAGGAAGCTGGTCTGCCTGACGCGATCAATCAGCTGCTCGTAGCTGAATTCCGCGGTGTCGTTGAAAATCTCCGGATCAGCCCAATAACGAATGCGAGTTCCCGTGGTTTTCGGACTGACCTTGCCAATGATTTCAAGCTCAGTCGGACGGTTTTTACGCGTGCGTTTGAATGGCGCATCCGGAGATGGGTGCTCCGGATCAGCATCGGTATACACACCAGGATGACCCTGATGGAATGACATATGATGCGTCTTGCCGTCACGATCCACTTCCACGTCAAGACGGGAGCTCAACGCGTTCACCACTGACGAGCCCACGCCATGCAAACCGCCCGAGGCTCCGTACGAAGAGTTACCGAATTTCGCGCCGGCATGCAATTTGGTCAACACCACTTCCACACCGGTAAGTTTGGTTTTCGGCTCGATGTCAACAGGGATACCGCGGCCGTTATCGGCCACTTCCACGGAACCGTCGCTGTGCAACGTCACAACGATATGATTGCAGACTCCCGCAAGAGCCTCATCGACGGAATTATCGATGATCTCCCACAGGCAGTGCATCAGACCTTGGCTATCGGTGGTGCCGATATACATGCCCGGGCGCTTGCGCACCGCGTCAAGACCTTCAAGCACGGTAAGACTACCTGCGCCGTAATTGTCCTTGTCTTTCGCCATTTTCCTCATTCTGACTTGCAGTTTTGCTTCGGTTTTCATCCATAAGAACGTCTTGTAGACGTAAGAAGTCGAGAAATTCGATATTCTTACCGAATTTCTCGACTTCATTCACCTCTTGTTTCAATCACTGATCAAGGAAGTCACGCAGCGTCTGCGAGCGAGACGGGTGACGCAACTTCGACATGGTCTTCGACTCGATCTGGCGAATACGCTCACGGGTAACGCCATACACGCGGCCAATGTCGTCGAGCGTCTTGGGCTGGCCATCTTCCAAGCCATAACGCATCTTGATCACGCCAGCCTCACGCGGAGACAACGTTTCAAGCACCTGCCTGAACTGCTCCTGCAACAGCGAGAAGGCAACCGCGTCGGACGGCGCGATGGCGTCGGTGTCTTCGATCAGATCGCCGAACTCGGAATCGCCATCCTCACCCAACGGCGTATGCAAGGAAATCGGCTCACGGCCGTACTTCTGCACTTCCTGCACCTTCTCGACAGGCATGTCGAGCTCGCGTGCAAGCTCATCCGGCGTGGGTTCGCGGCCAAGATCCTGCAGCATCTGACGCTGCACACGAGACAGCTTGTTGATCACTTCGACCATGTGCACCGGCACGCGAATGGTACGCGCCTGGTCAGCCATGGCTCGGGTGATAGCCTGACGAATCCACCACGTGGCATAGGTGGAGAACTTAAAGCCCTTCTTCCAGTCGAACTTCTCGACGGCGCGAATCAAACCGAGGTTGCCTTCCTGAATCAAATCCAAGAACAGCATGCCACGGCCGGTGTAACGCTTAGCCAACGAAACCACAAGTCGCAGATTGGCTTCCAGCAGGTGGTCCTTGGCACGTCTGCCATCGTTCGCAGCCCACTTGAGCTCACGCTTGCGCTTGAAGTCCATCTGGTCGGATTCGGTGTCCAGCAGGTGCTGGGCATACAGACCGGCTTCGATACGCTCGGACAGATCGACTTCCTGTTCCGCATTCAGCAGGCTCACACGACCGATCTGCTTCAGGTAATCCTTGACCGGATCAGCAGTCGCACCCGCCGCAATCACACGACGCTTCGGATTGCCGGATGGGGTCAGATTCTCATCATCATCGTCATCACGCACCACGAAAGCGCCCTTTTCCTTAGGCTCTTCCGGCTTTTTGCGTTCTTCCTCATCCTCGTCGTCATCATCTTCAGGTTCGGATTCCTCGTCGTCGTCGAGGTCATCCTCGTCATCCGAATCGACGTCATCGAGATCGGCGTCGAAATCGTCAAGATCGGCGTCGTCTACCTGAGCGTCCTCATCGTCAAGTGCATCATCCTCGAGCGACTCCTCCTTCTTGGCAGGGGCGCTCTTCTTCGCGGTAGTCTTGCGAGGGGTCTTCGTTGCGGTGGTTTTCTTCGCCGCACTCTTCTTCGTGGAGGCCTTGCGCGTGGCGGCTTTCTTCGTGGAGGTGGTCTTTTCGGTCAGATCAGCCTGTTCCATGCTTGCCGTCGTTTCCTTGGTGGCCAAACTTATCCTCCTATTGATCCTGCCTCGAAGCGTATACCACATGGACCCACTTCTGGCAAGGGCAAATCGTCAACTATGTGAGTAAACCATCTTGCAAGGACGATTATTCCCGCATAATGAGGCCTTCACGCGCAAGTCACGCCACTTTACGGCGTGTTGCCTTATGTTTCCGACGTCCAGGCAGGACCAATACGTCGTTCAACCGCCGAGCATACAATCGCCGCCAGCGAACATTGATCATCTATCGCGAGCGCGCTGATGGCTGATGCCATGGCTCCTTCCCGGCCCATCCACCACATGATGTAGCTGATCACGGCGAACGGCTGCGCCCGATATGTCTTCGGAATCATATCGATAATGTCGAACAGCATGTTGATCGCCTGATCGCAACGTTTCATATCGGGTCTGGCTAGGGGATCACGGAATGAATCGCTGAGCAGCTGTTCCAGACGCTGCGCATTACGAGACAGCTTGGGTCTTTCGGCGAAACTCATGAGAAAGTCTCGGTCGGCGTATCGTTCGTCAACGATGGCGGAAATGAGAAATACGTCACGAATGGACAGCATCCGATTGATGCCCACCGTAGTCCGCATGATCATATTCCGGTCAAGACCGCATTCGGCATGGAATTCGCCTTCCGAATGGGAAACGCTCTCGTCCGATGCCTGCGCAAGCGCGTCCATCCATATGAAAAGCGGTTCACGAATGAACGAACGCACTGTTTCGCCCACGCCGTCGGATCTGCAATCCCTTTCGAATCGGCTGATGGCTTCTTCCATTTCAGTCCCGGTGATGCGTCCGGTTTTGTTGGTTGTCATTATTCTGCCCTCCTTGGCATGGTCTATCGGCTTCCTCGCTCGCCGCTTATATGGCACTATGCCCGATGAGCCGATGCGATGCCGCTTTTTTCGAGGCCTGTGGTCGGAGGATGGCTTCTTCGGCGTTTCGCAAAATGATTTCGGTACCGCAACTATTGCAATCATTGAGATTTGGTCTTGTCGAATGCCTGTGGATAACTGTTGGTATGACTAGCTCCTCCGATTTGGAACAGATTGAATCACGCATTGTTTCGTTGGTGAAGGATTTCGCATTCCTTCATGCGGACGATTCGGTTGCCTCCTCTTGCAGGCCTATTGCCGACATGGTCGCCAAGCAGGCGGTCACGTCAAGTGAGGGTGGCAAGCGGCTTCGCGCCTTGCTGACGTTGGATTCGTTCCGCGCATTCGCTTCGGAGGATGTGCGAGAACGTGATTTCGACGCGCTGCTTGATTTAGCGTGCGCGGTGGAAGTGTTCCAGACCGGTGCGCTGGTGCATGATGACATCATCGATGATTCCGATCTGCGCCGTGGCAAGCCGTCTGCGCATCGCGCATTCTCCACTGGTACGCATAGCGAGGCCATCGGCCATGGCTTGGGCATCATGCTCGGCGACATGTTGGCCACGGCAAGCGTGGACATCGCGGACAAGGCAGCTTCCAAGCTCACTCATGGTTCCGATGTGGTCGCGGCATTGCTCAACATGCACCGCGAGGTCGAAGTCGGTCAAGTACTCGATTTGGCCGTAGAGCTCAATCCGTTGGACGATCCAGACGAACTGGTGGAAGCTTCATTGAACGTATTCCGCTGGAAAACCGCCAGCTACACCACCATTGCCCCACTGGAATTCGGCATGCTTGCCGCGGGTATAGGCAAAGACGATGCGAGGAAGCAGGCATTGGCAGTCGGCTTGCCTCTTGGATTGGCCTTCCAGCTTGCAGACGATCTTCTGGATGTTGTCGGTTCGAGCAGCAATACGGGCAAGCCCGTTGGAGGAGATATCCGCGAAGGCAAGCGCACGGTGCTTCTAGCCGACGCCATCAACACGGCGAACGACACGCAGCGGCGAGAGCTCATCGACATGTGGGAGGCCGATTCGCGTTCCGAAACTCAAGTAAAACGCGCCATTGAACTATTTGAGCAAACAGGAGCCATCGAACGTTCCCGCGGTAGAATCGCGGATTTGTGGAATGAATCGAAAACAGCTATCGAAACATTGAGCCTTTCCGAATACCACGAGTCACTGCTCATCGAGGCCTGCTCACGTTTCGTGCCAAGTATTCACGTCCAAACACGCGCGTGACACGCGACCTGCGTGTTTTCCAACCAACATCCGGACAGGACGCGCGTTCGTTGCACAATCCGCAAACCTCTGCTTGTAGACTACAAGTGGGAACACGTTCGAACGTGAGTTGTTTTGAAGAAGGAACCGTAGCGATCAACCATGAGTGAAGCTCCACACGCCCCTGAAGGTCAGGTCATCGAGGGCCGGTATCGGGTCGTCAGCAGAATCGCCGATGGCGGCATGGCCACGGTGTACCAAGCGGTAGACGAACGTCTGGAGCGCACGGTCGCCATCAAAATCATGCATACCCAGCTGGCGCAGGGACCGCACCGGGACCAGTTCGTGGAACGATTCCATCGTGAAGCCCGTTCGGCCGCGGCCATTGCCAATCCGCATATCGTGCAGGTGTATGACACCGGCGAATTCGACGGTCTCGATTATCTCGTCATGGAGTATGTTCACGGCGTGAACCTGCGTTACGAAATGAACCAGCAGGGTACGTTCAGCGTTCGAGAGACGTTACGCATTATTGGCGAGACATTGGATGGCCTCGCTTCCGCACATCGTGCGGGCGTGGTGCATCGCGACATCAAGCCGGAAAACATCTTGCTTAACGACCGTGGCCATGTACAGATCACCGATTTCGGCTTGGCTAAAACGGTATCGCAGGCCACACTCTCCTCCACCGGCATACTGCTGGGAACAGCAGCATATCTAGCACCGGAAATGATTGAGAAGAATCAAGCCACACCTCAGGGGGATTTGTATTCCGTGGGCATCATGGCTTGGGAGATGCTCGCCGGCAACGTGCCATTCACTTCAGATAATCCAGTAACACTGGTATTCAAGCATGTTCACGAGGATGTGCCAAGCATTGCCACCGCTTGCAAAGGCATCAATGAAGGCGTGGCCGCATTCCTTGCCCATCTCACGGCTCGCGCGGTCGAGGCTCGTCCAGCAGACGCATCCGTTGCGTTAACCGAGCTGCAGCGTCTGCAATCGACGCTTGCGGTCAGCGATTGGCAGTATCGTCTTCCCCCGGTAGACGTCAGCGCTTCCGACAGTGCCGCGCCCGCAAATAACGGTGCGCCAACCAATGTCGGCAATCCTGTTCCTCCCGCTCCCCCGGCACCGCCGACGCAGCAATTCGATGATCGCACACGCAAGCTGGACAGGGTCAAGACGAACGCAACAACCGTCATGCCGGTGCAGCAACAGAACATCGATCCAGAAGCGACGACACGTTTCTCGCTGCCGGCAGACGGCATCGTCAATAGCCTTGACAATGCCGTCGACAGCGCTGCATCGCAATCCCCCATCGCGCAAAGCGACGAATCCGGCAATACTCCAAACAGCAAATCCGCGAAAAAGCGTCGCACACCGCTCATCGTCGCAGGCGTGGTGGCGCTGCTGCTTGCATGTGGCGCCGGCGGTTGGGCATGGTGGTACTATCAGGGCCCCGGCAGCTATTGGACCATGCCCCAGCCGGATGGTATGACATGCGACGCGTCCGCAGCATGCCCCATCACCAATGTGAAGTGGAGCGACTACGAGAGTCTGCTCAAGATTTCCGATATCGAATATGAGGTGTCGGAAGAGTATAGCGATTCCGTGGAGGAAGGCAATATCATCTCCACCGACCCGGCGAATGTCGGCGATCGCGGCAGCAAGCGTCGTAGCCAGAAAGTCAAGGTCGTGGTCTCCAAGGGAGTCCGGCAGGCGACGGTTCCCGCCGATATTCTCGACGCGACCAGCGCATCCGGCAAGGATCCAATCAACGCACTGAAGAAGGCTGGATTCGATAATGTCGAGCAGACCGCGGCTTCTGATGACACGTATTCCATTGACGTGCCTCAAGGGGCGTTGCTGTCGTTAAGTGTGGATCCCGGCGCCACATTGCCGCATAATACGACGATCACCGTCACGGTGTCGCAGGGGCCAAAGCCAGTCACTATGCCCGATATCGTCGGCAAGACGAAGGACGAGGCACAGCAGGCGCTGGATGATCTTAGACTCACCACCAATTGGACGGAATCCTTCGACGACAAGATTCCACAGGGGCAGGTGATTTCCGCTTCCGTCAACAACGGTGATACGTTGCATTGGGGAGACAGCGTCGACGTGGTGGTTTCCAAAGGACCGGAAACCATAACCCTGCCGAATTATGTGGGGCAGAAAGCCTCTGACGCCAAAGCCGCATTGGAAAAACTCGGATTCACGGTCAAGGTAAGTTCGCAGCTCACGTTGGATTCCAATCAAGACAAGAAGGTCGCTTCGCAGGATCCGGTAGGTGGCACCGAAGTGCGTCTTCGCGACGAGAACGGCATACCAACCACCATCACATTGAAGATGTATTCCTCACTGTTCTAAAAGTGCATTACCTGCTTTGCCAAACATCATGGTATAGGCATAAGGAAAGCCCCGGCTCGTGTAGTGTCGTGCCGGGGCTTTTCTCTTTGGTTTCTCAGCTGTTCGCCTGTTCGGCGGCTTTCTGAGCCTTAAGCTGTTCCTTGACTTTCTGAGCGTATTCGTTCACGTATTCCTGACCGCTCATCTTCTGAATTTCCATGGTCACGCGATCAGTCAGCGTGCGCAAATCGTCGTGCGTGATCTGGTCGGCGGGCTTCTTCTCCACGGCAATCGGTTTGCCGTAGATCACTGTGGTCTTGCCCTTACCAGGAATAATCTGACCGGGCTTCTGCAACTCGCGAGATCCGATAATGGCGGACGGAACGATTGGGCATCCGGTTTCAAAAGCAAGTCGCGCAGCTCCGGTATGACCTTTATAGAGGCGACCGTCAGGGCTACGCGTGCCCTCAATATGAATGCCGAACAGGTGGCCGTCTTCGAGGATTTCACGCGCGTGGTTCAATGCGCCAAGCGATTTCGACCCACCGGAACGATCCACGGGGAACACGCCAACCGAAGTGAACCACCACTTCTTGAACTTGCCTTTGATGCCCTTGCCTTCGAAATACTCGGCTTTGCCCATGAAATGAATCATGCGCGGACAAGTCAGCGGCAACAGCGCGTCATCGATGACGGCAAGATGATTGGCCGCAATAATGGCACCGCCTTCGCGCGGAATGTTTTCAAGTCCCTTGGCAGTCGGTCCCATGCGGTGGATGGCGATCGGTCCTAGGCCTTTGACGAAAAACCAGTAGAGCATTTTTCACGATCCTCCTAGCGGATGGCCATCCGCTTGATTACAGTTATCAGTATGACTGACCTCAACAATAGCAATGCCGATGAAGAACGCCCAAATGCCTCGCCGAATGGTGGCGAAGGGGCTTCTTCAAATGCGGACGATTTGGATGCCGCATGGGCTGAATTCGCAAGTTCGCATGCCGACGATTTGCAGGCCGTGGAGCATTCTCGTAGCGCGAAACGTTTTGAAAAGCATGCGCAGCGCCGTGAGAAGGAGGCGTTGCTTTCGATTCAGGATTTGGATCAGGGCACGTTCACTGATGACACTCCGCAAGGTCGTGGACCGCGCGATTTCACTGGTTCCAGCTGGTTGGACACCGATAGTGTAATGGATCGTTACGGTGATGATTTCACTCCTCCGAATCCCTCCATCGGTCATGTCAAGATATCGAAGTTGGTGTTTTGGGTGCTTTTGATCGCTGGTGTCGCCGGTATCATCGCATCTGCGTTCATGCCTGCTTTGGCTGGGATTTTGGGATCGATTTTCGGTGTGTGCGCGTTGATTGGCGCTGCTGGATTGATCGTACAGCACAAGGGACATACACAAACCCGCCGCGATGTTTTCGATGATGGAGCTCGCGTATAGCAACATATGGAGAAGACTGCATCAGCTACGTCTTTTGTGCTCTTCTCTGTGATATTTGTCGCTGCGATACGTATAAGGCGTGTCTCGTCGTTGAGTGTTTTGACGAGACACGCCTTATACGTTCTTATGATCTGCTATTTCGCCGAATATCAAGCTTTCTTGGACTGGGCGGCGGTGATCCACTGGTCAAGCAGTGCCGAGGCCTTGCCTGAATCAACGGTTTCTTCGGCAATGGCATAGGCCGCTTTGAATCGTTCAGTCAGGCTGGCATCAGCTGGCACCTGATGGCCGTCCGCAACAATCGCGGATGCCGCGTTGAGCAGGGCGGTAGTGCGGAAAGGAACGTCCTTGCCTGCAAGGAAGTCACGGAACAGCTGAGCGTTGAGCTCCGGCTCTCCACCCTTTAAGTCAGCCACCGTCACCTTGTCGAGACCAAGCTCCATAGTCGGATCGAATTCACTCTCAGTGACTTTGCCGTTGCTGAACTCCCAGATGGACACCGGACCAGTCGGAGCCATTTCGTCAAGTCCCTCGCTTGACGTGTACACCATGCCGGTCTGTCCGTTAGCCGCATATACCGCAGCCATGATCGGGCTCATTGCGCGATTGGCACAGCCCACCGCCATGTGCTTCGGCGAGGCCGGATTGGTCAGAGGTCCAAGAACGTTGAATACGCATGGCATGCCGAGCGCCGCACGGACAGGTCCCACGAAGCGCATTGCCGGATGGAATGTGCGTGCGAAAGCGAATGCGATGCCGCATTCGTTGCCGACCTCAGCAACCTGTTCCGGTTCCAGATCGAGCGGCAGTCCCAGCGCCTCGAAGCAATCGGCAGTGCCGCACTTGGAAGAGGCTGCACGATTGCCGTGCTTCACGACTTTCGCTCCGGCTGCGGCAGCCACCACCGCGCCCATGGAAGACAGATTCACCGTCGCGGCACCGTCTCCACCGGTACCGACGATATCGGTGGTCTCACCGTCGATATCAAGTTTGATGGCATGGGAGACCATGGCCTTGGCCGCTCCACGCACCTCATCCGGAGTCAAGCCAAGCTGCTGCTGGGTTGCCAGAACCGCACCGACGGCCGCCGGATTAGCGTTGCCGTTCATGAGGTCATCGACGAACCACTCGGATTCCTCGGCACTCAGATGGTCCCCTCCGACCAGCTTGGTGAGGATCGACTTCCATGTGATTTCAGCCATGATGCCCTCCTTGACGCTTCAGCATGTCACGTTGTTGATACGATATCGCCGCCATTGTAACCGTTCTACATTTCATGGTTTTTCAACGTCCATATCACGAACAGGTAATTGCAGAAAAGCGCTCATCATAAACAACACAGACATTTTCAATATCTATCTTCCGCATATCGGGCAACGAGCATGAAACAAAAAGGCGGTCTGCGAAAAATCCGCAAACCGCCTTCATTATGCGCGAATCATCAGAGCATCACACGATATGTCACTGTTCGTTCTGTCCGTGGCACATCTTGTACTTACGACCGGAACCGCACGGGCACTGGGCGTTCTTGCCAGTTCCCGGGAAGGTGCGGCCATCCGCCCACGGAGAGCGCAATTCCTCGCTCTTCGGGCGCTTATTGGCAGGAACCTTGCCCTCAGCATGGCTGATCGGCTGCATGCCTACGATGCCAGGCTCATTCTTCTGTTCTTCGGCCAGTTCGTCGATGACGGTCTTCTCGGCCTCATCGTCGGTTTCCGGCTCGGCAGGAGCGGTTTCACCGGTCGGCTGCGCTTCGCTATCCAGGCCCATCACCGCTTCGGCTGCGTTCACGGCCTCTTCCTCATCGGATTCGGTTTCGGCGTCTTCGGTGGTGGCGACACGATCGATGTCAACGTGGAACAGCAGCTGGATGGTCTCCTCCTTGATTGCTTCAATCATGGAGTTGTACATCTGATAGCCTTCGCGCTGGTATTCGACCAGCGGATCGCGCTGACCCATACCACGCAGACCGATGCCGTCCTTGAGATAATCCATCTCATACAGGTGTTCGCGCCACTTGCGGTCAAGAACCGCGAGCACGACACGACGTTCCAGCTGACGCAGACCCTCTTCACCAAGCTTGGCTTCGAAGTCGGCATACTGGTCCTTTGCGTCGGAAACGATAAGCTCCTGCAGGGCTACGATGGCCTTGTCTCCCTTGAGCTTGGAGACAGCGTCCTTGGCGGCTTCCGGATCGACGGCAATCGGGTACACGGCGTTCAGAGCCTTGAACAGGCCTTCCCAATCCCAATCCTTCGGCTTGTCAGAACCCTTGTTGGCGCCCTTGATGTAGCTCAATACCGTATCGTCGATGAACTTGAGGATATCCTCGTGGATGTCTTCGCCCTTGAGCACAGCCTGACGCTCGGCGTAGATGACGGTGCGCTGCTTGTTCATCACGTCATCGTACTTGAGCACGTTCTTACGGATTTCGAAGTTGCGGGATTCCACGGCCTTCTGTGCGGTGCGCACGCCCTTGGAAACGCTCTTCGCTTCGATCGGCTCGCCTTCCGGCATGCCCTTGGCCATAACGCGGGCCACGAGCTGGGTGTTGAACAGACGCATCAGATCGTCTTCGAGCGACAGGTAGAAACGGGACTCGCCCGGATCGCCCTGACGTCCGGAACGGCCGCGCAGCTGGTTGTCGATACGACGGGATTCGTGACGCTCGGTACCAAGCACGTACAGGCCGCCGAGTTCAACGACCTCTTCATGCTCGTCCTTGACCTGCTCCTTGATTTCGGCCAAGGTGCCCGGCCAACGCTTCTCGTACTCGTCCGGAGTGTCATCCGGAGAATAGCCTTCGGACTTGAGCTTCGCATCGGCAAGGAACTCGACGTTGCCGCCGAGCATGATATCGGTACCACGGCCTGCCATGTTGGTAGCCACGGTGACGGCGCCCTTACGGCCCGCGACGGCCACGACGGCGGCTTCCTTGTCATGCTGCTTCGCGTTCAGCACCTGGTGGGGAATGTTGGCAACGTCAAGCAGGGACGACACGATTTCGGAGGATTCCACGGAAGCGGTACCCAGCAGCACCGGCTGGCCCTTCTTGTGGCGCTTGGCAACATCGCGCACGATGGCGGCAAGCTTCTCCTTCTTGGTACGGAAGATCAAATCGTCCTTGTCTTCGCGAATCATCGGCTTGTTGGTCGGAATCGGGAGCACGCCCAGCTTATAGGTGCCCATGAACTCCGCGGCCTCGGTTTCTGCGGTACCGGTCATGCCCGACAGCTTGTCGTACATGCGGAAGTAGTTCTGCAGGGTGATGGTGGCGAAGGTCTGGTTCTCAGCCTTGACTTCCACGTTTTCCTTGGCTTCGATTGCCTGGTGCAGACCTTCGTTGTAACGGCGTCCCGGCAGGATACGGCCGGTGTGTTCGTCGACGATGAGCACTTCACCGCCAGTCACCACGTAGTCGCGGTCGCGCAGGAACAGTTCCTTGGCCTTGATGGCGTTGTTCAGGTAGCCGATCAGTGCGGTGTTGTTCGGCTCGTACAGGTTGTCGATGCCGAGATAATCCTCGATCTTGTTGATGCCTGGATCGAGAATGCCGACGACCTTCTTTTTCTCGTCGACCTCATAGTCCTCGTCACGGGTGAGCTTGAGCACCAGACGTGCGAACTGACGGTACCAACGGGTCACGTCGCCTTCGGCCGGACCGGAGATGATCAACGGGGTACGGGCCTCGTCGATGAGGATGGAGTCGACCTCATCGACGATGGCGAAGTGGTGGCCGCGCTGCACCAGATCGGACTTTTCCCACGCCATGTTGTCACGCAGGTAGTCGAAGCCGAACTCGTTGTTGGTGCCGTAGGTGATGTCGGCGTTGTACTGCTTGCGGCGCTCCGGCGGTTTCTGGTTGGTGATGATGCAGCCGGTGCTCATGCCGAGGAAGCGGTAGACACGACCCATCAGCTCGGCCTGGTAGCTTGCCAGGTAGTCGTTGACGGTGACGACGTGCACGCCCTGGCCGTCGAGTGCGTTCAAGTATGCCGGCAGGGTCGCCACAAGGGTCTTGCCTTCACCGGTCTTCATTTCGGCGATGTTGCCCCAGTGCAGCGCCGCGCCGCCCATGAGCTGCACGTCGAAGTGGCGCAGGCCCAAGGTGCGCTTGGATGCCTCGCGCACGGTGGCGAAGGCTTCCGGCATGAGCTTGTCGAGGGATTCGCCATTGTCGAGACGCTGCTTGAACTTGGCGGTCTGGCCCTTGAGCTCTTCGTCGTTGAGCGCTGCAATCTCATCTTCCAGCGCGTCGGTCGCCTGAGCTACGTGCTCAAGCTTCTTGATCTGTCGGCCTTCGCCCATTCGCAGGGCTTTGTCAACGATATCTACCACAATCACTCCCTTTGTGTATGCGAGTTATCTCATCTGAGATTAGTCGCTGTTTAACGATTTCCGAAAAACACCGTCCATTTTACGTAACTTTCAGCTTGTTGCGGCCTTCTTCCATTCGACACACCACCTTCAGACATGAAAAAGAGGCCCGCACATACACTGCGCGAGCCCCGTTCGGTCAGATTATCTCCCTATCCAACCTGTTGCACGTCTTACTTCGCCACATTCTCCGGGGTGTCGATCTCGAAGACGCCATAGCTCCAGCCGTGACGATGGTAGACGACGGACGGACGACCGGTCTCCTTGTTCACGAACAGGAAGAAGTCATGTCCAATCAGCTCCATCTCATACAGCGCCTCATCGATGGTCATCGGCTCCGCGATATGCAGCTTGCGACGGATGACAATCGGGGTGTCGCCTACTTGGACTTCGACGGACTCTCCCGGACCCAGCTCAGCGGCGACGGCTTCGGCCGGGCTGTTATTCGGCACTTCGACCGGCTCCTCAACTTCTGGAGTCGGCTCGACGACACCAAGATCGACCGGGACCGGATCGCTGTAGCCACGACGATGATCCTTGCGACGATCACGGGTGCGACGCAGACGGAGGGTCAGCTTGTCGAGCGCCATGTCCAGAGCGCTGAACTCGTCGGCGCTGGAAGCCTCGGCGCGCACCACGGTACGACCTGCGATGACGGTGATTTCAACGCGCTTGGCGGTGTCGGCCTGACGCGGATTGCCCTCGTGCGACAACACAATCTGAACACGCTGCGCATCCGGGGCGATAGCGGTCACACGATTCATCTTGCTTTCGACAACGTCACGGAACCTTTGCTTAATCTGCGTATGACGTCCGGTAACGACGATTTCCATGTGGACCTCCCTAGACTCAAGCGGTGTTACCCGCTATATACGGACCAAACAGCTGCTTCGCTGTTCGGTAGTCAACATTGTAGCCGCAACATTGTGATTTCACTGAAAAGTTGACGCAAGAAAAATAAAGTTTTTTTGATTTTCCTTTCGTCCGTTTTTTTGCTATCATAGTGCATTTGAGACCTCTTGATGGCCGCGACCGATCCGTCGGTTGAGGAACTTCCGGGCTCCATAGAGCACGATGGCGGATAACGTCCGCCCAGGGCGACCTGAGAGATAGCGCAGCAGAGAACAGACCGCTTATCGGTTTCGACCGGTAGGTAAGGGTGAAACGGCGGTGTAAGAGACCACCGGGCCACTGGTAACAGTCGGCCGCATGGCAAGCCTCATCGGGAGCAAGGCCAAGCAGAAGGCGTTTGAGGGCTGCTCGCCCGAAGCCTTCGGGTAGGCTGCTAGAGCCTGACGGCAACGTCAGGTCGAGATGGATGGCCATCCGTGCCTGAGGCACGACAGAACCCGGGGTATAAGAGGTCTCACTCCCTTATCACACCGACCGATTCCCGTGGCGAAACAGTGTTTGAAAACCGCATAACCACTATGCGAATCAGTCGTTTCAGACGAACAATTCCTGTGCGATTTTCCGCAGAACTTCAGGATTATGGCCTTTCCGCCCACCAGCACTCCAGAACCGTCTTTTACGCACCTCGACATCCAATCCAGCAGTTTTTCTTGCTGTCCGACGTCCCAGCTCCCATGCAGCCTCGGCGAACACGCCTTGGGATTCGGCCTCATCGCACACACGTTGCGCGAGCTGGCGGTCCACACCTTTGCGTTTGAGCTCCATGACCGCTCCCCTATACCCCATCAGTCGTGATGCGCAGTACCGCACCGCGGACTGGGCGTACGCCTCGTCGTCGATGAGACGGACCCGAATCAGTCTGACGATCACATCGTCCACCACCTCGGAGGCATACCCCTTGCCGATGAGTCGCTCCCGTATCGCGCCTGACGGACGCGGCGCCGCATCAAGCAGCCGAAGGGCCGCCTCCCTGCATGCATCCAAATCATTCGGATCGTCAGGAATCCGCGACACGCCGACTGCGACACGCCCTGCGTGTCGTGCGTGTCGCGCACGCCTCGGCGTGTCATTGCCGCCAATGGACGGAGTTCGGTCGTAATCGAATTCGGTTCGACCGGCCTGCGGCCGACCACCGCAGGAAAGGGCAAGGCCCCCAACCTCGGATGATACCGGCTGGAGGCCCTGCTGTTCAAGAAATCGCTCAGCGCTGATCATACGTCACGCCTTGCCGGCTGACTTGGAAGCCTTTGCCGCGCCTTTGGCTGCTTCCGGCTTGCCAGCATCCGCTTTCGCCTTCTCCTCGCTTGTGGCATTAGACGCAGAAGCCTCATTACCATCTTCGGCAAATTGGTCGGTGGGCTCAATGAGACCAAACTCGGCCTTCACCTTATTCTCGATCTCTTCGGTAAGCTCCGGATTGTCTTTCAAGAATTGGCGTACGTTCTCACGGCCTTGACCCAGTTGGTCGCCACCATAGGTGAACCATGATCCGGACTTCTTCACGACATTGACCTGCAACGCCATGTCAAGTACGGAACCTTCCTTGGAAATGCCCTCGCCGTACAACACGTCGAATTCAGCGGTCTTGAACGGCGGAGCCATCTTGTTCTTGACGACCTTGACCTTGGTGCGATTGCCTACAGCCTCATCACCATTCTTGATGGTCTGGATACGTCGAATATCCATGCGGACGGACGAGTAGAACTTCAACGCCTTGCCGCCGGTGGTCGTTTCCGGATTGCCGAAGAACACACCGATCTTCTCTCGAAGCTGGTTGATGAAAATGGCGGTGGTGCCCGCCTGAGCCAAAGCGCCAGTCATCTTACGCAATGCCTGGCTCATCAGTCTTGCCTGCAAACCGACATGACTGTCGCCCATTTCACCTTCGATTTCGGCCTTCGGCACCAGTGCAGCCACTGAATCGATGACGATCACGTCAAGCGCACCAGAACGAATCAGCATATCCGCGATTTCCAGCGCCTGCTCGCCGTTATCAGGTTGGGAAACAATCAACGAATCAGTATCGACGCCGAGCTTGCGCGCATAGACCGGGTCAAGCGCATGTTCCGCATCGATGAACGCGGCGACGCCACCGTTTTTCTGGGCATTGGCCACCACATGCAACGCCAGTGTGGTCTTGCCGGAGGATTCCGGACCATAAATCTCCACGATACGGCCCTTCGGTAGGCCGCCGATACCCAATGCCATATCCAATGCCAGCGATCCAGTAGGAATCACCTCGACATCCTGCTCGGGACGATCGCCCAATCGCATGGCCGATCCCTTGCCGAAACTCTTCTCGACCTGCGCGAGCGCCGTATCAAGCGCAGCCTGACGACGCGGGTCGATGCCGTTCGCGGACTTGTTCTGTGCGGCTCCCTTTGCCGCGCTCGTCTGTGCCATGACTACTCCTTTTGCTGACTATGACGAATGGTGGCTTCACCGTAAGGCCACGGCATTCGTTCCCGCAAATCTAACGGCCGTTGTGGTCGGAGGATATGCGATCTAACGAGTCATAACCAACATTTCTTGGAAAATCAACGTTTTCACGCGATCTGAAGAATTTGGAAACAGCCCGTCTAGGTTGTTGTCTGTGGATAACTATATCCCAACATGCGAACATCTGTTCGAAGAGGCGTGTTGTGTTCGGAAAACGTCTCAGCGCACCGGCATAGGAGGCGCGTTATGGTCCTTGCCCCAACGCTGGGAATCGGGAATGCCCATCTGGTCGCATAACACATTCCAGACCACTCGCGGCTCCTCACCAGCGCCAAGCGCGTCCACCGCCGTCATGCCGCCAAGACGATCAAGCACCTGGTCATGCGCCAGCGCTCGACCATAGCTACGACCAAGCACCTCTTCAAGTAACTGCCAAAATTCACGTTCCTGCACGTGCCCCAGTGTACACAGACTTGAATCCATGTACAGGCACGAAAAACGCCCGGCGAACAATCGCCGGGCGTCAACCTTACATTCGAATCAGGCAGCCACAGAATCGAGATAGTCAGCCACCATGCGAAGCATCTGGGCTGTGGACAGCCCCAAGGACTGCGCGATGGACGACAGCAGTTCGGAACTGGCCTCCTTCTGGCCGCGCTCCACTTCGGAAAGGTACCCCAAAGACACCCCGGCCTTTTCGCTGACCTCGCGAAGCGTCTTATGATCTCGCGTGCGCAGGTCGCGCAGCACATGGCCTATGGCTTCACGCAGCGAAACCTCCTTAGCCTCATCGGGCTGTTCCTGAGCGTGCGGCACAGCATGCGTGCGTACCCGATCGGAGTCCTCTTCCTGCCACATTCGCGTCAATGCGGCCTGACGCTCATCCTTGGCCTTTTTCGCAGCGCGCGCACGAAGCACCTGCTGCTGCGCGAACATCACAGCGCGCCGCTGAGCCGGCGTAAGCTCCCTGACACGAGCTCCGGCAGCCTGCGCAGTCGCAGGAGCCATAGCCTTGAGTTCCCTCTGCTCTTTGGTGAGTGTCATCATTTCCATTCATCAGCCCCTTTTTCGTGCGTACGTCTGTCCACTATGGTCAACACTCATCTTTGTGGATTATTCCTGTGAATCCGCTGAAAGCTCCCTCAGCTTTTGCAGAATACAATGCACGACGCCGCGTCGCACGCTCTCCCTATCTCCCTGCAGGCGAAGCTCAAAAGCCTCCGTTCGCCGAGAGCGAACACCTCCGAACCCCTCCGGCAGGGAACAACCGACATATGCAAGACCTGCCGGTTTATTTCCATCAGGTCCAGGCCCCGCCACTCCCGTGGTCGACAATCCAATAACGCAGTCGCCATCCCCCTGCTGCCGATACAGCCTCGCCGTTCCGGCAGCCATCTGGCGGGCCACTTCAGGATGGACAGCCCCCTCGCTGCGCAGCAGTTCCGCATCTACGCCAAGAATCGAGGCCTTGGCACGAATGTCATACGTCACCGCGGAACCGAGAAAAACCTTCGACGCTCCCGGCACGCGCACGAAAGCGTCGGCCAACAGGCCTCCCGTCAACGATTCGGCGGCTGCGATCTTGAAATGGTTGGTTTCGCAATATGCAAGAACGGCCGCAGCCAATTCATCGCATTGCGATTGGTTGGCGGCAGCCGTCTGGTCCATAGATTCAGTCATGAATGCCTTACTTGGTTTCTTTTCCGGACTTGCCCGCGGACTTCTTACGGCCGCCGAACGTATTGACCAGATACTCGCCACCGGAATACAGGCAGAGAATCAGCGCAAGATAAATCAGCGCATACGTGATGGTGTAGTAGACGGTCATCCACATCGGGGTGTCGTTGACCCCTTCCGGCGCCAAGCTCCACATAGGCAGCATAAGCATGGCCAGACCAATGCACTGGCAGAGCGTCTTGTATTTGCCTGCCTGGGATGCGGCGATGACCTTGCCGCCCGTGTCGATCACAAAGAAGCGCATGACGGTGATGCCGATCTCACGAATCAGGAACAGGGCGGTCACGACCCATCCCAGCACCGGATTGCCAAATTCGTTGAAGATGGCGGCAACGATCAGTGTGCCGCAGGTGAGCAGCTTGTCGGCGATCGGGTCCATCAGCTTGCCAAGTTCAGTGACTTGGTTGTATTTGCGGGCCATCCAGCCGTCAAGCTTATCGGTGCATGCCGCGATGATGAAGATGACAGCGGCAACCCAACGCATGGTGACGTTGTCCACGCCCCACGCGCCGGCTTTGGCGTACAGCGCCAAAAACACGATGACCAAAATGATACGAGAGAAGGTGACAAGGTTCGGCGGCGCGTTCCAGCCGTCAAGCAACGATGATTTGCGTTCTTCTTGCTTTTCCATACCGTTCACGTTACCCTGACACTTCTACTTGCTTACCAATTTGCGTTTCATACGGAGCGTTCCCCAGTCACATCGCCGCTTCGGAATCCGCCGCCGAAGAGACTCCCGAACTCAGCGACGAGATCTCACCCTTGATGAAGGCGAGCACCTGCGGCAAGTCCTGGGGCTGCACCAACACCTCGCGCGCCTTGGACCCTTCGGACGGCCCCACGACGCCACGTGACTCCAGCAGATCCATAAGGCGGCCAGCCTTGGCGAATCCGACACGCAGTTTGCGCTGTAACATGGACGTGGAACCGAACTGCGAGGTGACGACCAGTTCCGCCGCCTGCAGAAGCACATCCATATCGCCGCCGATGTCTTCGTCCGGCTCAATGGCCTTCTTGTCGGCTTCCTTGGCCATTTCTTCGATATCCTCACGGTAATGTGGCTTGCGCTGGGTGCGTACGAATTCCACGGCACGTCGGATCTCCGACTCGTCGACCCATGCGCCCTGCACACGCAACGGTTTGGCCTGTCCCATCGGCAGGAACAGCGCATCGCCCTGTCCAATCAGAGTTTCCGCGCCAGTGGAGTCGAGAATGACTCGAGAATCAGTGGCCGACGAGGTCGCGAACGCCAAACGCGAAGGAATGTTCGCCTTGATCAGGCCGGTGACCACATCGACCGATGGACGCTGGGTGGCGAGCACCAGATGCACGCCTGCAGCTCGTGCCAGCTGCGTGATGCGTTGGATGGAGCTTTCCACATCATTCTTGGCCACCATCATCAGATCGGCCATCTCGTCGACGACCACCAGAATGTACGGATATGGAGCGACCTTGCGCTTCGATCCGGCAGGGGCATGCACCTTGCCGGCGCGCACGGCAGCATTGAAGTCCTTGATATGGCGGAATCCGAAGAATTCAAGATCGCTGTAGCGGGCATCCATCTCCTTGACCACCCATTCGAGCGCCTGCGCAGCCTTCTTCGGATCGGTGATGATCGGCGTGAGCAGATGTGGAATACCCGCGTATGCCGATAGTTCCACTCGCTTCGGATCGACCATGATCATGCGCACCTGATCCGGCGTCGCCCTCATGATCACGGATGTCAGCATGGAGTTGATGAAGCTGGACTTACCGGAACCGGTGGCGCCTGCCACCAGAAGATGCGGCATCTTGGTGAGGTCCGCCGTTACAAAATGGCCTTCCACATCCTTGCCCACGCCTGTGAGCATCGGATTCGGATCGTTTCTCGCCTTGTCCGAACGAAGCACATCGCCAAGCACCACGGTTTCACGGTCGGTGTTCGGTATTTCGATGCCGATGGCGGACTTGCCTTCGATCACCGACAGGATGCGCACGTCGGAACTGGCCACCGCGTAGGCGATGTTCTTCTGCAGATTGGTGACCTTCTCCACTTTCACACCCGGACCAAGCTCCACCTCATACATGGTCACGGATGGGCCTCGCAGAAAGCCGATGACTTTAGCGTCGACATTGAACTGCTGGAATGTGACCGTAAGAGCGCGGATCACACGATCGTTCTCCGGAGTGTGCACGGCATGCGGCGCGCCTTGCTTCAGCATGCCGAGATCAGGCAGATGATAGGGGCCCTCCGGAATCTCACCGGACTCGTCGGAAACGCCCTCTCCGTTCGATCCGGCATCCAGATCGTTCACGACCTCATTGGTCGCCGCATCGACCATGACCTGCGACCCGTTGGACGTGCCGTCCTCGTCGATGACGGCCCACGGGTCCCCTACAGCCACGCCAACGGATTTGATCTCGTCGGACGCCGCCTGGCCGGCAACCGTCGGAATGGTTTCCGGGATCTGCGGCATGGTGCCGCTCGCCAAACCGATTGGGTCAGAGGAAAGGGAACGCACCACAGGCGTCTGCGGCATGGCGACGGTTCCACCGAAATCCTGAGCGGAATGTTCGTCGGATGAAATGCTGCGCGGCCGCGAGACGCTCTGGTATGGTTCGTCAAGCATGGTTTCCGCCGTTTCGCCATGCCGTTCGGCAGCATTACGAAACGCCTCATCACCGTCGTAATGATCGAGTCCGTCCTGAGCGCCCTGCTTCTTGGATTTCGATGATATCCATTGCTTTATGAGGGAGAACGGCATCGGCTTCTTCTTTTCAGCCGCCACATCGTCGGCTCCATTATGCGCCGGCACGCCTTCTGCGAACGACAGCGTGGTATCTCCTATACGCACTTCGTTCGGGAATTGCTCGGTCTCGTCATCAACCTTTTTATTTGCACCGAATCCAAAACGGACCTTCAATGCACGTACTTTGTCGGGAATCTCTTGAACCCCTGTATTGGTAATCAGCAACAACGAGAACAAAATGACGACCACGAAAATAACGATGGCGAACGCCTTGGAAAGCCCCCATGCCAGCGGGCAGCCAAGCACATAGCCGAGCAGACCTCCCGCATTCTGCAGCAACGCCATGTCGAAACCTTGGGCGTCGGACGCGAGCGCCGCGTCGAGTATGGAGCAGACGGACCACAGAATCATGGACCACCCCGCCACCATACGCACATTGCCGCTTTTGCGCTTGGTCTCATATATGAGGCTGAATGCCACCAGCGCCAAAAAGACCGGCAGGATGACGCTCATCAGACCAAACAGGCCGGAAGCCAAGGCGTGGAGCATCCGGCCGAACACGCCCTGCACCCGGAACCATTCCGAAGCGCAGAACATTACCGCGAGAATCACCAGAATAAAACATGCGATATCACGTCCGTACTTGGTCAAGACACCCATCACAGGCGACGGCTCGACCGCGTCCATGACCTTGGTCTCGCCGGAACGTGCCTTGCCCGTGGACCCTTTGCCGCCGGATTTCGTATTGGAAGATGCTGTTCGTGCCATAACGGTCATGATTTTACCCATGGGATGCGCCATGACATGGCACTTCCTCGAATCGCACACATTTTCTAACTTAAGTGAACACGCAATTTCACTGATTGGATTCCGCCAAGATCGTCACCGTCAAGTTGGGTGCCAAGCCGGAGAAGACCGTGGATAAGGTGGAAAGCTTCGACGAATACGGCAGCGGGAGTTTCATTTCAGGCGAGGTCTCCGAGATGATGCTGGGTGTAGGCGTCCGCCTGCGCGTCTATGGCGTCATAGGCACCTGCATCGGCATGTTCGATGATGGCCATCGCATTGTCTAGCAGCGCCGGATTGAGCGCTTGGAGCCAGTGGATGCGCGGGTCACGACCGAACCATCCCATCTGCTTGCGTGCCAGACGCTTCGTTTTCTGCGCAATGTCCATGAACGTGTCGTTCAGGTCACGCAACCCGTCCAAATAGTCGACGACCTGCTGGTAACCGAGCGCTTTGGCTGCGGTGATGCCCAGCTTGGGACGGATACGTTCCACTTCTTCGATGAATCCGCCTTCGAGCATCTGCTCGGTGCGAATATCGATACGACGGTCCAGTTCCTCACGCGGCAGATCGAGACCGATTTGCACGGTGGGGATGACGTACCGGTAGTGCGGAAGGCTTGCCGAATAGGGTCGTCCCGTCACTTCGATGACTTCCAGCGCACGGATGGTACGCCTTGGATTGTGCGGGTCCATGCGCGCCGCCGCTTCGGGATCCTTGGCTTTCAGCTCGTCGAACAGCGCGCCCGCACCTTCGGTTTTTTCCCGTTCCTCAAGCGCCATACGTATTTGCGGATCGGTGCCGGGGAAGGAGATGTCGTCGATGGCGGCCCGTGCGTACAGGCCAGAGCCTCCGACGAGGATCGGACGCACTCCCCTGGCCTGTAGTTCGGCTATTTTCTCGCGGGCGAGCTCTTGGAACCTCGCCACGGACATGGCGTCGTCCGGTTCGATGATATCGATGAGATGATGCCTGACCTGCGCCTGCTCCTCAAGGCTTGCCTTGGCCGTGCCGATATCCATGCCCCGATACATCTGGTATGCGTCGGCGTTGATGATTTCCGCCTGTTCGCCTTTGCGCGCCAACGCTTTGGCGACGGCAATGCCCAACCCGGTTTTGCCGGATGCGGTTGGTCCGACAATGGATACGACCTTGCGCTGCATCGCAGGATCGGCGTCTCCTGTTTTGTCTGTTTTCTCAAAGGTCTGTTCAGTGTCGAACGGCATAGGTCTGCCCCGCCTTCGGATCGGGATCGGCGATGAGGTTGTGACGCCCAGCGTGGGTGATGGTGGCGGTCACGAAATCGCCTACCTGCGGCATCGGCTCGCCTTCGGGCACACCGACATGCACGAGCACGCCGGTTTTCTCGCGCCCGGTGACACGATGGGTCGCGGCGTCCTTCTTGCCAGATGCGCCGGTGACCATCACTTCGACGTCACGGCCTTCGAAGGTTTTGAGATTTTCTTCGGTGATGCGTTCCTGCAATGCCACGAGTCGTTCGAACCGGTCTTGGACCACGTCGTGCGGCACCTGCTCCATTTCGGCTGCCGGAGTGCCTGGGCGCGGCGAATAGATGAAGGTGAATGCGGACGCGAATCTCGCCTCTTCCACCACACGCAAGGTTTTCTGGAAGTCCTCTTCGGTTTCACCCGGGAAACCGACGATGATGTCGGTGGAGATCTGCGCATCCGGCATGGCCTCACGGATTTTACGCAGAATGTCAAGGAACTTCGCGGAACGATACGAACGGCGCATGGCGCGCAGGATTCGGTCGGATCCGGACTGCAGCGGGAAGTGCAGCTGGTGCATGACATTGGGCGTTTCGGCCATGGCTGCGATCACGTCGTCGGTGAAGGCGGCGGGATGCGGCGAAGTGAACCGCACGCGCTCCAATCCTTCGATCTCACCGCATGCGCGCAGTAGCTTGGAGAAGGCGAAACGGTCGCCGATGCCGTAACCGAACGAGTTCACGTTCTGGCCGAGTAGCGTGACTTCCTTGGCGCCTTCGTCCACGCACTGGCGGATTTCGGCAAGAATGTCTCC
>ENA-OQMN01000028-OQMN01000028.1-human-gut-metagenome-genome-assembly--contig:-NODE-28-length-56997-cov-12.947160_pt1 | contig 56997 bp, 48 predicted proteins | sample MGYA00242765_ERZ504861 | MGnify/ENA primary metagenome ERZ504861 (study PRJEB26092, sample SAMD00036417) | human gut metagenome | host: Homo sapiens | study: EMG produced TPA metagenomics assembly of... | reverse complement strand
ATAGAGGGCAGCGGTTCGCCCTCGGTCTGGACTCACGTCAAAGACAGACTACAATCTTGAACGCCGGAACTTGGATTCGTTTTTCTCGGTGACGGGGTTCCGCCTTGTCCATGACCGCTGGCCTGTCGTCCAGCTTGGGCACTCCTTTTCACCTTGTAGGGGCCGGGGCCAGAATCTTGATGCCTTCTGCCCCGCTTCACATTGCGGTGAAAATCTCATCAGCCGCCTGCGGCGGCAGCTTCCCCCAAGGGGAAGCCAGAGATCTTATTTCGACAGCTTCTTCAGCAGCGCGCTGCGGGTATCCCACAGCTTCTGGCTCAGGTCAACGTAGTAGCGGTGGGGGTTCTCGAAGCGCTTGACCTCGTCCCAGAGGGTGTTGACCTGCGCCTTGCAGAACTTCTTGATGTCGTCCAGGCTCGGGGAGCTGTAAACGCGCTTGCCGTTCTCGTAAATCGGGGTGGACAGGCAGCGGGCCGTGCAGTTGACGTAGGTGCATTCCTTCCAGGTCTCTATCGGGTCAAACAGCGTGATGCCGTGCTGGGTCTCGACGACCTCGTCGGCCATCGTGATAAGGTCGGCCATCGCCTTGCCGTCCTGGTCGTAGATACGCCAGACCTTTTTCAGGCAGGGGATCGTCATCTTCTCGGCGGATTCGGACAGCTTCATCTTCGGGGTGTAGCTGCCGTCGTCCTCCCTGACGGCGGCCAGCTTGTAGACGCCGCCGAACACAGGGTCGCTCTTGGCCGTGATCATGTTCTCGCCGATGCCGAAGCTGTCCACGCGGGCACCCTGCAGGATCAGGTCGCGGACGATGTACTCATCCAGAGAGTTGGACGCGCAGATCGTGCAGTCTGGGTAGCCGGCCTCGTCCAGCATCTTGCGGGCTTTCTTGGACAGGTAGGCAATATCGCCGGAGTCGATGCGGATGCCCTTCGGGCGCTTGCCCATCGGCTTCAGGACTTCGTCAAACACCTTGATGGCATCGGGTACGCCGTGGCGCAGCACGTTGTAGGTGTCCACCAGCAGCACGCAGGCGTCGGGGTACATCTCGGCGTATTTCTTGAAGGCGTCGTACTCCGTCGGGAACATCTGCACCCAGCTGTGGGCCATCGTGCCGGAGGCCGGGATGCCGAAGTCACGCGCGGCCATGACGCAGGAGGTGGAGCCGCAGCCGCCGATGTAGGACGCGCGTGCGCCGAAGTAGGCGGCGTCATACCCTTGCGCGCGGCGGGCACCGAACTCCATGACCGGGCGGCCCGCGGCGGAGCGCACGATGCGGTTCGCCTTGGTGGCGATCAGGCACTGGTGGTTGAAGGTGACGAGCAGCAGCGTCTCGAGCAGCTGGCACTCGATGGCCGGGCCCTCGACGGTGACGATGGGCTCCTGCGGGAAGATGGGCATGCCCTCCTCAATGGCCCAGATGTTGCAGTGCAGCTGGAAATTCTTCAGGTAGGTGAGGAATTTCTCGTCGAACGCCTTCGTCGAGCGCAGATAGTCGATGTCCTCGCCGGTAAATTTCAGGTGATCCACGGCGTCGATGAACTGCTGCAGACCGGCCATAACGGCGTAGCCGCCGCCGTCCGGCACGCGGCGGAAGAACATATCAAAGACGGCGATCTTATCCACATATCCCTCGTCCAGATAGCCCGCCGACATCGTCAGCTCGTAGAAATCGGTCATGGTGGTCAGATTGCGTTTTACATCCAGCATGGGTAAACCCTCCTGTATATGCGGCTCAGCGTGTCTTGCGTGAGGCGAGCAGGACGCGGCCGGCAATATATATTCCATAGCAGCCAACGACGAAGAGCGTCAGCGCAATGACGACTTTGAAGTATGTGCTTGAAAAAAAAAGGCTCACGCGCGAAAGCGTGTACAAAACCTGATTGCGCGAGACATCGCTGCCCGCAATTAAATCGGCGGTGCCGATGACCTCGCCCTGGATCGTCAGCGTGACGGTGCCGACGACATCGCCCTGCCTGATGGGCGCGGCCAGCTCGTCCGGCACATTGAACACCGGCTCGGTCAGCGCAGCGCCGCCCGCGGCGGGCAGCAGCGTCATCATGTTGTCAGCCGGATAAAGCATGACGGTGTCCGTCTGGGTCGAGTAGGCGACCCGGACCTCGGTGATGGGCTGGGTCGTGTCCAGCGCCGGGGCGATGGTGTAGGTGTCGAACACCCAGTCCATGATCGTGCCGGTCTCCGCCAGCGCGGGGCGCATGCCCTCGGGGTCGGCGTCGTAGGGCACGTTCAGCAGTACGCTGATGTAGCTCTCGCCGTTCTGGCTGTGCCAGCCCGCAAAGTTCTGCCACTCGCCCAGGCTGCCGGTCTTGCCGCCCCTGGTGTAGTCGCGGTGGTAGCTGCTGTTGGTCACGAGCTTGTCGGTATTCTGGATGATATAGGTGCCGGGCGTCGTGTAGCGGTCATTTGTGCCCATGTCGTAGCTGGGGGTGGCGATGACCGTGGCGAACACATCGTAGGCCGTCAGGGCGCGCAGGATGAGGTAGGCGTCCCGCGCCGTCGTGATGTTGTTGGGGTTCAGCCCGCAGGGATCGACAAACGTTGTGCCCGTGCAGCCCACGGCCTTCGCCTCGTCGTTCATCATGGCGACGAAGTTGTCAATGCTGCCGCCGCCCATGTAGTCGGCCACGATGTAGGCGGCCTCGTTGCCGCTGGGCAGCAGCATGGCGTAGAGCAGGTTGCGCAGGCTCTGGGTCTCGCCCCGGCGGATGTCGGCGGTGGAGGCGTTCGTGCTTTGCTCCCAAATTAAATCGTAGATGTAGCTTGGCGCGGTCAGGCTGATGGAGTCGAGCTGATCCTGGTAATTTTCCAGCAGGAGCAGTGTCGTCATCATCTTGGTCAGGCTGGCGGCGGAGAGCTGGGTCTCGCTGTTTTTCTCGTACACGACGATGTTGGTGTCGAGGTTGACGACATACCCGGCGGGTGCTGTCAGCGCGGGCGCGGTGTCAAAGAGGGAGTCACTCTCCCCTGCCGCGTCCTCTGCCGCGACGGGCAGCGCCAGCATCAGAACGAGCACGAAGGAAAATAAAATCGCGCAGAATTTTTTCATAGGCAAGATTTCCTTTATAAAGTTACCTATCAGTATAGCAAATTTGAAGGGAAAATAAAAGGGATAGAAAGGAATTTATCGCGGGAGAGCAACGGGATACAATAGCACAGCTGCGGCGGGGTGAGGGCAGGCCGCCCCGCAGGGCAGAGTGCCTTCCCCCTTGGGGGGAAGGTGGGCGCGGCCCCGCCCGCGCTCGGATGAGGGAAGGACTTGCCGGGAAATCCCGCTTGCGGATTGCCTGTGGGAAACTCTGCCCTCATCAGCCGCCTGCGGGCGGCAGCTTCCCTCGAGGGGGAAGCCAAAGAAGGCTGCTAATTCATCGCCCCTGCCGTCTCAAACAGCCGCTCCACCTCATCGGACAGCGCACGGTGCGCGGGGTCGATCAGATTCGGATCCTTGGCCAGCAGGGCCTTGGCTTCGTCCTGCGCAACGCGCAGCGTGCGGGTGTCCTGCACTAAATCCGCCACACGCAGCGTCGGCAGACCGTGCTGCGCCGAGCCAAAGAAATCACCCGGGCCGCGGGTCTCCAGATCATACTTCGCCACGGCGAAGCCGTCCGACGTGCGGCACAGGAATTGCAGCCGCTCGCGCACCGCGTCGTTGCCGTTGTCGGAAATCAGAATGCAGCAGGAATCCGCCGCGCCGCGCCCCACGCGCCCGCGCAGCTGGTGCAGTGCCGACAGGCCGAACCGCTCGGCATTCTCAATGACCATGACCGTCGCGTTCGGCACGTCAACGCCGACCTCGATGACTGTCGTCGAGACAAGAACGTCCAGCTCACCGGCCTTGAATCTCTGCATGACATCGTCCTTTTCCTTTGGCTTCAGCTTGCCGTGCAGCAGGCCGATGCGCCGGTTGGGCAGCAGTGCGCAGGCGGTCTCGGTGTAGTAGGTCGTGACGGCCTGCAGATCGCCCATGGCTTCGTTTTCCTCGATGGCCGGGCAGACGATGTAGACCTGATGCCCCGCCGCGATCTGCTTGTCCAGAAAGCCGTACATGTCGCGGCGCTTTTTGCCGGTGATGAACCACGTTTTGATAGGCTTGCGGCCCGGCGGCAGCTCGTCCAGCACCGAAATATCCAGGTCGCCGTACATGAGCAGCCCCAGCGTGCGCGGGATGGGCGTGGCGCTCATGACCAGCAGGTGCGGGCTTTGTGCCTTGCCCGCCAACAGGCCGCGCTGCCGCACGCCGAAGCGGTGCTGCTCGTCCACGATGGCGAGGCCGAGATTTTTAAATTCCACGGTGTCGGTCAGCACGGCATGCGTACCTACGACTAAATTTGCCCGCCCATCGGCGATAGCCTCCAGCGCGATGCGCTTCTCCTTCGCTTTCATGCCGCCGACCAGCAGCGTGACGTTGACGCCGAACGGCTCGAGCCGGTCCGCCAGCGTGGCGGCGTGCTGGCGGGCTAAAATTTCCGTGGGAGCCAGCATGGCGCTCTGCCAGCCGTTCTGCGCGGCAAACCAGATGGCCGCTGCGGCCACCAGCGTTTTGCCGCTGCCGACATCGCCCTGCAAAAGCCGGTTCATCGGCACATCGCCGCAGAGATCGGCCAGAATTTCCTCGGTGGAGCGCTTTTGCGCACCGGTGGGCGGGTACGGCAGGCTGCGCCAGAACGGGCCGAGGTCCAGCGGGTGCATGGGGGCGCTGGTCTTGCGCCGCCCGTGGCTGCGCAGCAGGAAGATGCCGATTTGGAGCAGGTACAGCTCCTCGAAAATCAGCCGCCGCCGCGCCGCGGCAAGGTCGTCCGCGTTTTTGGGCGCGTGGATGCCCCGCACGGCCTGCGCCTTGGCGGGCATCCGGTAGCGGGTCAGAAGCTCGGGCGGCAGCGGGTCCACAAGCTGGTCCGCGAACGCCAGCGCTGCATGGGCACAGCTGGCGTGGCGGCTGGCGGGCAGACCGTCGGTACCGGGATAGACCGCCACAAACGGGCAGTCAGCGACCTGGGCCTCGGTGCGCACCAGCGGGTGCAGCAGCTCGCGGCGGGTCAGCGCCCCGCCGATGCGCCCCTCAAAGTAGTAGGTCTCCCCCACTTCCAGTTTGTCCGCCGCGTAGGGCGCATTGAACCACGACAGTGCCAGAATGCCGGAATCGTCCGCCGCCAGCACCCGGTTCATGACCCGCCCGCCCTTGACGCGCCGGGCGGGCTCCTTTTGCAGCACGGTTGCGCGGACGCAGCATTCCACGTCATACGGCGCGGACACGACGGTGTAGGGCTGCGTGTAGTCGATGTATTTGCGCGGATAGCACAAAAGCAGGTCGCGGATCGTGAGGATGCCGAGCTTCTCAAATTTTTTGGCGAAGGCCGGGCCAACGCCCTTGAGAAATTGGACGGAATCGTTGATGGTGGGCATGGGGGCCTCCTTTCTTTGGGATGGCGGGCAGCAATGGGATGTGGTGCGGGAGGGATGAATCTCTCCCCTACGACTGGCGAAAGGCTTGCAGCTTGCGTTTGTAGGGGGCGGCGTCCTCGACGCTCCGCGGAGGGGTCAAGACCCCTCCCTACGAAGCAAAAGATAAATGGGCGGTAATGGCAAGGCCGTGGGCCGGGCATGCCCGGCCCCTACAGGGTAGTGATGTAAAGTGGAGGTCATCGCGGAAACAGCAGTCGTTCACCTTTGCGGGGGTTCGGGGGCGCTTGGCGGCGCACAACGAGCGCCGCCAGTTTGCTGCGCAAACCCGCTCGTGCGGTTGTTTGCCCCGCAGGGGCAAACATTGCTCGCTCCCCAGTTTCGCTGCGCTCAACTGTGGCCCCACGCTCGCAACCCCGCAACACCCGAGTTCCAAAACGGAGCAGAGGGCGCGGGCGTTAAGAACGAAAAGTAATACTGCTTTCGTTTAGCCCGCGCCCTCTGCGACCTCCGCTTTGGGGTTCCTAGGGGCGTGCAGCCCCTAGGTCGCGGGTCCGCTGCGTCGAAACAGCGGCAATTTTCTTTGGTTCTTTCTTTTGTTGGCAAAAGAAAGAACGAGTTCCCGGGAGGCAGCCGTCCCCGGGCAATATACCAAAAAAGGCGAACTCGGAACATCCCCAAATTCGCCTTTTTAATGTTATAACGTCCGGATCACTCCACAGAGATCATGTAGTAGTACACGGGCTGGCCGCCGCTGATGTGGCTGACCTCGACACTGCCGCCGCACTTGGCGCGCACCAGCTCGGTCGTCTTTTCGGCGTCCTCGTCGCTGACGTCGCAGCCGGAAATGACCGTGATGAACTGGGTGTCCTTCTTCTTCATGGAGCGGGCCAGACGATAGGTCATCTTGACCAGGTCGGTGCCGGTGGCAACGATTTTGCCGTTCTCCAGCGCCATGATCTCGCCCTTCTTGATGGGCTTGCCGTCAAACTCGCTGTCGCGGGCGGCATAGGTGATCAGACCCGTGCTGACGCGGTCCGCCGCCTGCATCATGGCAACGGCGTTCTCCTCCGGCTTCAGGTCGGGGTCAAAGTTCAGCATGGCGGTCATGCCCTGGGGCACGGTGCGGGTGGGCAGCACGATGACCTTGCGGTCCGCGAGCTTCTGCGCCTGCTCGGACGCCATGATGATGTTCTTGTTGTTGGGCAGAACGAGCACGGTCTTGGCGGGCACGCTCTGGATGGCGGCGAGGATGTCCTCGGTGGAGGGGTTCATCGTCTGGCCGCCGCTGACGACAGCGTCCACGCCCAGGTCACCGAACACAGCCTTCAGGCCCTCGCCCGCGGCCACGGCCACAAAGCCGTACTCGCGCTCGGGATCAACGGCGGCGTAGGTGAACTCGCTCGTCTTGTTCTCCTCGGCCTCGGCCTGCTTCTCCAGACCCTTCGCCTGCTTCTGGCGGGCGAGGAACTGCTCGTGCATGTTCTCGATTTTAAAATTGGTCAGGTAGCCGTACTTGATGGCCTCGCTCAGCATCATGCCGGGGTCGGAGGTGTGGACATGGCAGTTGGCAACGTCGTCGTCCTCGATGACCACGACGGAGTCGCCGTTGGACTCAAGGAAGGCGCGCAGACGGGTAACGCTGGCATCGGCATCCTTGTGCAGCAGGAACTGGGTGCAGTAGCCGTTCTTGATGTCCTCGACCTTCATCAGGTCGTCGGCAAAAACGCCCTTGCCCGCGGCCTCGCTGGATACCTTGGGCTTGGCGGCGACCTCGGCACCGGCGATGATCTCGCCGCCGTCGAACACCTGCTTCATGCCCTCAAAGATCAGCATGATGCCCTGGCCGCCGGCGTCCACGACGCCGGCCTTTTTCAGCACGGGCAGCAGGTTCGGGGTGTCGTCCAGCGCGGCCTGACCGGCCTGCAGCGTGGCGTCCCACATGGCAGGAACGTCCAGCTCGGTGCACTCGGCGGCCTTCTCGGCAGCCAGACGGGAGACGGTCAGGATCGTGCCCTCGGTGGGCTTCATGACGGCCTTGTAGGCGGCCTCGACGCCCTGCTGCAAGGCGGCAGCCAGGTCAGCGGAGGATGCCTCGGTCTTGTCCTTCAGCGCCTTGGAGAAGCCGCGGAACAAAAGGCTCGTGATAACGCCGGAGTTGCCGCGGGCACCGCGCAGCATGGCGGAGGCAGCGGTCTTGCTGGCCTCGGCCACGGTGCAGCTGTCGGGCATGGCCTCAAGCTCGGCGCGAGCGGCGCCGATGGTCATGCTCATGTTCGTGCCGGTATCACCGTCCGGAACGGGGAAAACGTTCAGCTCATCCACGCGGGTGCGCTGGTTGGCAATGTTGTTGGCGCCGGAAAGAATGGCGTCGCGCAGGGTCTGGCCAGTAATCATGGTTTCGTTACACCTCATATTTTTTGGGTAAAACAGTCTTTAGTCGGCAATGACGTCGTCCACGTAGACATCGATGCGGGCGACCTTTAAGCCGGTGGCAAGTTCAACTTCGTCCTTGACGCGGTGGGTGATGCTTTGGGTGATGGTCGAGATGTTCAGACCGAACCCGACCTTGATATGCAGGGCGATGACCAGCTTGCCGGCCTCCTGCGTGACGGTGACGCCCTTCGGCGGCAGGCTGCCGGTGCGCAGGGCGCTGCGCACAACGCTTTCAGCCGGGGCCTGACCCATGGCGGCAATGCCGTAGCACTGCTTGGCGGCCTGCTCCACCAGGCCGGAGAAGTAGTCATTCGTCAGCGAAATATGTCCATAGGGATTGACCTTGGTGATCATCTGCGATCCTCCTTTTCAGGGTTAGCTGCGGCTAAACCCGCAGCTGTACTATATGAATCTTTAGCTATTATACACCATTTTTCCCTGCTTGAACAGGGCATTTCGGAGAAATTTATTTTGGCGCGTGGATTTAACATTCCATTCACAAAGTTTACAGCGCAAGAGTATATACTGTTTACAGAAGTATGACAACCTTACCAAAGGAGCTCGGTTTAAACCATGAACCTTTTATTCTTTTTGACACCCAAGCAGGACGTCCTGTACATTTACGAGGATTTCACCCTGCGCCAGACGCTGGAAAAATGGTCCAACCAGCGCTACGCCACCATCCCTGTTCTGAAGCGCAACGGCGAGTATGTCGGCAGCATCACCGAGGGCGACATCCTCTGGGGCATGAAAAATCTGCACGGGCTGGACCTTGAAGCCAGCGAGGACGTGCCGATTTCCAGCTTCCCCCGCCGCCGCGATTACAAGGCCGTTACCGTGACCACCGACATGCCGACGCTTTTAAAGGCAGCCATCGAACAGAACTTTGTGCCGGTGGTGGATGACCGCAATGTGTTCATCGGCATGGTGCGCCGTACCGTGTTGCTGCGGGAGCTGTACGACAAATATACGACCCTGCCGACGGATAAGCGCTTCAAGGGCAGCCACCCGCCGATGTAAGGGCTTGCAATCCGCCGCGCGTTGCGGTATAATCAGCACAACGGACAGAGAGGTCGCACAGGACTTCTCTGTTTTATTTTTTACAGTGAGGTGTGGGAAGAAGAATGAAACAGCCTTTGATTGGGATCGTGCCGCTGGTGGATGAGGCGCGCGAGAGCTACTGGATGCTGCCCGGCTATATGCAGGGGGTGGAGCAGGCGGGCGGCGTGCCCGTTATGCTGCCGCTGACGGATGATGCCGCCGCACTGCGGCAGCTGGCCGATACCTGCGACGGCTTTTTGCTGACGGGCGGGCAGGATGTTTTCCCTGCCCTGTACGGTGCCGCGCCGACGCCGCAGTGCGGCCAGACCTGCCCTGCGCGCGATGCGATGGAGGCACGGCTGCTTGACCTTGCGCTGGCGGCGGACAAGCCCGTGCTGGGCATCTGCCGCGGCATTCAGTTTTTGAATGTCCATCTTGGCGGCACACTGTATCAGGACCTGCCCGCTGAGCACCCTACGGCGGCAAACCACCACCAGACGCCGCCCTATGATGTGCCGGTACACAGTGTAACGCTGACGGCCGGCAGCCCGCTTTGGACCCTTTTGGGCAAGGATGCGCTGGCTGTGAACAGCCTGCACCATCAGGCCATAAAAACGCTTGCGCCGGGGCTGGCGGCTATGGCCGTCTCGGAGGATGGACTGACGGAGGCCGTATGCCTGCCGGATAAAAGGTTCGTCTGGGCTGTGCAGTGGCACCCCGAATTTTCGTTCCGTGTGAATGAGGACAGCCGAAAGATTTTTAAGGCGTTTATAGAAAGCTGCTGAAACAAAAAGCCGCTGCAGCACAGGCTTCTGTGCTGCAGCGGTTTTTTTTGTGCGAGGCATCTGCCGTATGCGCGGGTCGATGACGAGCATCGGCCCCGGCAGGGCCTTACGCGGTTTTCTTTGCCGCGGCCTTCTTCTTTTTCTTCTTGCGGGCGATGAACAAAATCACGAGCAGCAGTGCGGCTGCGGCGCCGCAAGCCGCCGCGAGCAGGGGCACCTTGCTGGCGGGCATCTGCACAGCGGCAAAGGCCGTCGTACCGGCGGGGGCGGTGCAGGTCAGATAGCTGCCGTCCACGCTTGTGTCGGCCTGCTGCCAGCCTGCGTCGGTCCTGACCCACAGCACGGTGTTGTCCGTCGTCTCCGGCGGCATATAGCGCAGCGTGTGGCCGGTGTCGGCGGGCAGCTCCAGGCCCCACGCCTCCACCAGCGTGCCGGGGGTCTCGGGCGCGTCGTCCACCTCATGGAGCATCAGCTCGTCGGTGGTGTCGAAGCTGCCCTCCACCAGCACAAGGGAGCGTTCACCGCGCTTTTCCTGGCTCTGGCGGACCGTGTTTATGTCGCTGTACTCGGCGTGGATCGTCGCGTCAAACGTCATGCCGGTCAGATCCACATCCTCCCAGCTGCCGTACTGGCCCTGGTGGTTGGGAACCGGCGGCAGCTGATCCGTCGGGAAGTCGCTGCCGTACGGGATGTGGTATTCCTGAACCAGCGAATCCTCGTCGGTCACAAAGCGGACACAGATGCTGCCGAAATCGTCGGGCAGATTTTCCTGCGCGACGAAATCCTCGTAGGCCAGCGGTTCGGCAATGCCCTGGTAGCTGACGCTGTCGATGCCCGCGACACCCCCGTCCACGAAGGTGTTGCCGGTCACGCTGCCGTCCAGCGGGTCGTCCACGATACCGGCAATCGCTCCGATCCGTTCGGCAGCGTTGTCGATCATGACCATGGCGCGGCAGTTTTCGATGGTGGCACCGCTGCCGACAATGCCGCCGACCTGCTTTGCACCGGACAAGCGGCCCTTGGCGCAGCTCTCGCGGATCGTGGACTTGCTGATACCGGCCACGCCGCCGACGCCGGTGGCGTCCTCGGCATCGAGGGTGCCAAAGCCCCTGCAGTCGATGACAGAGCCCATCTCGGCGTCGCCGACGATGCCGCCCGCGTTCTGCTTTTTGGCGCTGACCGTGCCGTAGTTTGTGCAGTCACGGGTGACGACGCGGGTCTTGAAGGTAAAGTTCAGCGACTCGCTGCCCGCGGTGGTGTAGTCGTCCTCGGGGTCCAGATCGTTCTCGCGGGCCATTGCGCCGGTAATGCCGCCGGCGTTGAGGTCGGCATTGACCGTGCCGCTGTTGATGCAGTTCGTGACCTTGGCCTCGACGTCGTCATCGGTGTCGTCATCGGAAACATCGTCCACGATGTCGTCTGCATCCCGGTTGACATTCTCGCTGGCACCGGACAGCGTCTGGCCGATCTTGTTGATCTGCTTCGAGATCGCCTTCACGTCGTTGATCAGCGCCTGGCTGTTGCTGCTGGCGTTGTTGTTCAGGCTGCTGACGATGTCGCCCATGCTGGTCAGGCTGCTGCTCAGATCATTGCGGCTGGCCGTGATGGCGTCGCGGTTCGTCAGCTCGACCTTTGGAATTTCGACGTCCACGGAGTCCGGCAATGCATCCGAAATGTCATTGAGCACATCCTTTGCGTCGGGCAGGTCGTCAAGACCCTCGGTGATGTGCGTATAGTCCGGGTCGATTGGATAGCGCTCGTCCGGCTTTGTGGCAGCGCCGTCGTCCTCGCTGACAACGGTGCTGTCAGCGGAATCGTCAACGGCTTCGGGGCCGGGCTGCCCGTGGGAGGTGCGGTCCGCCTCGCCGCCCTCTGCAGCGGGCTCCTGTGCGGGGGCAGTGTCCTGCGCTGCCGTACTGCTTTCGTCAGGCGTGGAGAGGTCAGCACTCTGCGCGGGCTCCTCCGAGGGGGACAGCGTGTAATTCGGATCGACAGGGTCGGTGTCAGACGGAGGCGTCGCTTCGCTGTAGTCGATGACTGTGTCCGAGTCCGCGGCATTGTCTCCGTCGTCCGCGCCGGGCAGGTTGGTATTCTTGAGGTCCTGCTTGAACTGACTCAAGTCGGTCTTGACGGTCTGGGAACCGATGGACACGCCGTTTTGGGCCTGCTTCAGCAGATTTTCAATGGCATTGCGGGAGCTGGTCACGTTGTTCTTCAGCGCTTCGAGCTGGTTGGAAAGGTCGCTGCTGGCGGCGCTGGCGTCATCGCAGGCGCGGTTGACCAGCGTCTGCAGCGTGCTCATCTCGTCGGAAAGCTCCTGCAGCGTGTCCTTTGTGTATTCCAGCGTGCTGCTCGGCTCCATTTGGCCGACGATGCCGCCGCCCTCCTTGCGGGCGTAGACAGTGCCGTAGTTGACGCAGCCCTCAATGTAGCCGGTCTGGCTGCCCGCGATGCCGCCGACGTTGTAGCCCATGTGCTGGTAGCCCACGGTGCCGCGGTTCATGCAGGCGCGGATGACACCGCCGGACTGGCCCGCAATGCCGCCGATGTCGGTGATGTCGGCGACGTTCTCGGTGCCGATCAGGTCGTTCAGCGTCAGCGAGGAAAGGTCGATGTCGTTCTGCTCCACCGTCGTGTTGACGCTGGAGGTGTTCGTGCAGTTGGCAATGATGCCGTGATTTTCACCGGCGATGCCGCCGATGAAGTGCGCACCGTAGACACTGCCCGTGGTCGTGCAGCTTTCGATGACACCGGCGGCCAGATTTGTGCCCGCGATGCCGCCGACAACGGACGCGCCGGAGGACACGCCCTCAAAGCGGCAGTTGTGCAGCGTACCGGCGTTGCTGCCCGCAATGCCGCCCACGGTGGAGCGGCTGCCGGTGGGCATCGAGCGGCCCCGGATGACGAGGTCGCGGACGTTGGCCCCCTGCTGCACATAGCGGAAGAAGCCGATGACCGAGCCGTCATCTACAAGGCTCAGGCCGGAGATCGTGTGGCCCTGCCCCTCAAATACGCCGCTGAAGGACGGGATGCCCGCAAAGCCGCTGCCGGTCAGTTCCAGATCGGCGTCCAGATAGACGGTGCGGTTTTTGCTCCAGCTGTCCAGGCGGCAGGAATCGGCCAGCTGCAAAAGGTCATCGACGGTGCCGATGTGGAAGGTCTCCTTTTCGGCAGTGTCGGCGGTCTCGCTCTCCCCTTCCGCAAAAACGGGCAGGGTCAGCGCCAGCACAAGGCAGAGCGCCAGCAGCGCAGCCCAGAGGCGGCGCGTCAGGTCAGAAATGCGGTTCATTCAGCGTCGCCTCCCTTCGTGTCAGTGTCGGGCGTATCGGGTGTGCCTGGTTCGGGGGCACCGTCCTCGGATTCGTGGATGTTCTTCTCCGACAGGTACATGTCGGGCTTGTCAACGGTAAATTCGGTGCCGGTGGCAATGTTCGCACTGAACTGGCCGTGCAGCACGCCCTTGATGTCAGCATCTATGACGCCGTTGATGTAGCCGCGCACGCGGCCATTGACGTGCATTGTGCCGCTGGCCGTGCGGGCCATACCGGCAACGCCCTTCATCTCAAAGCTCGTGCGCTCGATGATGGTGTCGCCCAGGATCAGGATCTGCGGCAGGACGAACAGCACCAGAACGATGGAAACGATCGTGCCGCGGCCCAGGCAGGTACCGATGGCGGAGATAACGGGGTTCGTGGTCAGGACGCTGATCAGGATACCGGCGGATGCCAGAATCGAGCCGGAGGTGAAGATGGTCGGGAACGACTCGTTCAGGGCTGCGACGATGGCCTCCCGCGGGCGCATGACCTTCTTCAGGTCGGTGTAGTGGCTGGAGATAACGATAGCGTAGTCGATGTTTGCACCCATCTGAATGGAGTTGACGATCAGGTAGCCGAGGAAGTACAGCGGGGTGTGCTGCAGGTACGGCACCGAGAAGTTGATCCAGATACTGCCCTGAATGACGATGATCAGCAGCACGGGCAGACCCGCTGACTTGAATGTGAACAGCAGGACCAGGATAACGAACAGCGCGGACAGCACACTGATCAGCAGGTTATCCTCGCCGAAGGAGCTGGACAGGTCCATGGCGCTCGTCGTATTGCCGACAACGTAGAACGAATCGGTGGCGTAGTATTTGCCGATGATGTCGTGCATCTTGTTGACGAAGGCGAACGTCTCGTCGGTCTCCTCGGGCAGGTTCAGATAGACGACCATACGGCTGTAATCATCGCTCTGCAGCTGCTTCTGGGCTTCATCGAGCTGGTCGAACAGGTCGTCCAGCGTGTCCTGCACATCGCCCGAGAGCGTGATGTTGCCGTCGTGCATCTCCTGTTCCAGGAACCTGAACATGTCGTAGATCGGCACTTTATAATCGTCCAGGCCGTTGATGATCTCGCCGTACTCGTCATGGTCGACGGCGTAGGCACCGTACAGTGCCTTGGCAACCTCGTAGTCGAGGTCGGCCATCTCGGCCAGCTGGCGCGGTGTCACAGCGTCGGTCAGCATATAGCCGTCCATCGCTTCAATGTTGGCCAGACCCATCGTGGATTTGACCTCGGCGCAGGCGTCCAGCTCGTCGAGGATCCTGCCCTCGGACTCATAGTCGCCCGACGGCACAATGACGGCCACCATGTTGCTGGAACCGAAGGTGTTTTTGATTTTCTGGTAGGCGATCTGGCGCTCGCTCTGCTTGGCGGTGACCAGGTCGGTGTAGGTGTAGCAGTAGGGGCACAGGTTGGCAAAGACCGCCGCCGCCACGATGATGACACCGAAGATCGGCGGGATGATAAAGCGGGTCTTGATGTCGAACTTGCCGACGGCGGTGATCTTGGGAATCAGGTTTTTGTGGCGGGTCTTGTCGATCAGCTTGCTGAACAGCACCAGCAGGCCGGGCATCAGCGTAAAGACACAGAGCATACTGAACAGGATAGCCTTGATCAGGACCGTAGCCAGGTCGCGGCCAATGCCGAAGTGCATGAACGCCAGCGCGGCCAGGCCGCTGATCGTCGTGAGCGAGGAGGAAGAAATCTCCGGGATAGCCTTGGAAAGCGCGGCAATGCAGGCCTCGCGGGTGGGCAGCGTCTCATGCTCATCACTGAAACGGTGGCACAGAATGATGGCGTAGTCGATGGCCAGCGCCAGCTGCAGTATGACGGTGACTGAGTTGGAGATGAAGCTGATCGTGCCGCACAGGAAGTTTGTGCCCATGTTCAGCAGCGCCGCCGCGCCGAAGGTCATGATGAGGACCGGGACCTCGGCATAGGAGCGGGAGGTCAGCGTCAGCACGACGACGATGATGATGGCCGCAATGATGACGATGACGACCATTTCCGATTGCAGGTCCGCGGAGGAATCGTAGCCGACCTCGGAATAGATCGAGGTGTCGTAGCTGCCCTCAAGCTCGTCGCGGATCTCCTGCAGGGCGTTCTCGGCGCGCTCGTCCCCTACTTCTGCGTCAAAGCTGACGGAGAACAGCGCCGACGCATTCGTGTAATGCTCGTCGGTGTCGTCAAATTCGACGGTGGTGACACCCTCGATGTCCTCAAGCCGGGACTGGATGTCCAGCGCAGTATCGTAGGTAATGTTGGACACCATGACGTTGGCCGTGCCGTAGGTGACGAAGTTGTCATTCATCACGGTCAGGCCCTGGCGGGTCTCGGTGGTGTCGGGCAGGTAGGTCGTGATGTCGTCCTCGACCTTGACCCAGCCCGTGGCGATGGCACTGAAAATCAGCGCAAATATGTATAACAGGAAGAACAGGTTGCGTTTATCAACGATAAACGAAGCCAGCTTTTCCATCCCGCCGCCTTTTGGCTTTTCGTTCTCCAAGAGTATACAGCCTCACTTTCCCATTTTATTCGATACAAAAAGGATACATCAATATTATACGAAATGCAAGACCCATGCAACACGGTCAAATTCAGAGGAATGTACAAAGAAGCGAGGAAGTTTTTGTTAAGGTACACAAAAAAACACCGTGCGGTGTTAAACCACACGGTGTTAAAAGCTATTTGGTAAGCTAAATTACTTCAGCTCGACCTTAGCGCCGACCTCGGCCAGCTTCTTCTGGATGTCCTCGGCGTCAGCCTTGGAAGCCTGCTCCTTCAGCTTGGCGTTCGGGGTCTCAACCAGCTTCTTGGCCTCCATCAGGGAAGCGCCGGTCAGCTCCTTAACGGTCTTGATGACCTGCATCTTGTTGGCGCCAACGTCAGCCAGGATGACGTCAAACTCGGTCTTCTCCTCCTCAGCGGGAGCAGCAGCGCCGGCGGCAGCGGGAGCGGCAGCAGCAACAGCAGAAACGCCGAACTCCTCGCAGATGGTGTCAACGAGCTCTTTCAGCTCCAGAACAGTCATAGTCTTGACAGACTCGACAATGGCAGTGATCTTCTCAGAAGCCATGGTAGTTACCTCCATAAATTTTATAGTTTTAAGCGGCGCGGTTTGTATTCACGGAGCGCTGCGCCGGTGCGCTCAACCTGCTAAACCTAAACTCAGGCAGCAGTCTCGTCCTGCTTGTCGACGATACCCTGCAGGGCAACAGCCAGACCGCCAACGATACCGTTGAGGGAGCCAGCCAGCATGGAGAGCAGGCCTTCGCGGTTGGGCATGGTAGACAGGCTCTTGATACCTGCAGCGTCCATGACCTGACCATCGCAGAAGCCGCCCTTGACGACGAAGCGCTTGGACTTGTCGGCGTCAGCAAACTTGCACAGGATGCGAGCAGCAGCAGCCGGATCCTCCGGAGACAGAGCGATAGCCGTGTCACCCTTGAAGTACTCGGTCAGACCCTCGTACTGGGTGCCCTTGACGGCCAGGCGCAGCATGGTGTTCTTGACGACCATGTAGTGCACGCCGGCCTCACGCAGCTCCTTACGCAGCTTGGTGTCATCAGCAACGCTGATGCCGTTGTAAGCAACGACAACACCGGCCAGAGAGCCTGCAATCTTCTCGTTCAGATCAGCAACAAGAGCCTTCTTAGCTTCCAGAATCTTTGCACTGGGCATTTGAAATTCACCTCATTCCACTTACAGATTGGTTTCGGTAAGCGGCTTTTTATGTGATATACAGAAAAAAGCCCCTTCCCGTCGCCGGGAAAGGGCTTGAAAGCATTGCAATCAAACGCACGTTTCTCGGCAGGTGGGTAAAACCCGTTATGCCTTGCGGCACCTGCTGTCTCAAAAACAGCTTAGTTAGTATAGCACGCGAACGTGCGTTTGTCAAGCTTTTTTCAGCTCAAAGCTGAAAAACTTATACGCCGTACTTATTGGTAGCAACGCGGACGCCGGGGCCCATGGTGGTGGCGATGGTAGCGCTCTTGAAGTACTGGCCCTTGGCAGCGGCGGGCTTAGCCTTGGCGATGGCATCCAGGACGGTGTCCAGGTTGGTCATCAGCTTCTCGGCGCCGAAAGAGGCCTTGCCGATGGGCACATGGATGATGTTCTGCTTGTCCAGACGGTACTCGATCTTACCGGCCTTAGCGTCGGTAACAGCCTTGCCGACGTCGGGGGTAACGGTGCCGGCCTTCGGGTTGGGCATCAGACCACGGGGGCCCAGGACCTTACCGAGACGGCCAACGCGGCCCATCATGTCGGGGGTGGTGACCAGAACGTCGAAGTCCAGGTAGCCGCCGGCGATCTTGGCGATCAGATCGTCATCACCGACCTCCTGCGCACCGGCAGCCTCAGCGGCCTTGGCGGCGTCGCCCTTGGCGATGGCGATAACGCGGACGTTCTTACCGGTGCCGTTGGGCAGGACAACAGCGCCGCGGACCTGCTGGTCGGCGTGACGGCTGTCAACGCCCAGGCGGACGTGCAGCTCAACGGTCTCGTCGAACTTAGCGGTAGCGGTCTTGCAGCACAGCTCCAGGGCCTCGGTGGGATCGTAAGTCTTGTTATTCTCGATCAGCTTAGCAGCGTCGATATACTTCTTGCCGTGTTTCATTGCGTATTACCCTCCTATTCAGCCCTCAACGGTAACGCCCATGCTGCGGGCGGTGCCCTTGATCATGCTGACAGCGGCCTCCAGGGAAGCAGCGTTCAGGTCGGGCATCTTGGTCTTGGCGATCTCCTCGGCCTGAGCCAGCGTGATGGAGCCAACCTTGTTCTTGTTGGGCACGCCGGAAGCAGTGTCGATGCCGGCAGCCTTCTTGATCAGAACGGGCGCCGGAGGAGTCTTGGTGATGAAGGAGAAGGAGCGGTCAGCGTAGACCGTGATGACGACGGGGATGATCATGCCCATCTGGTTCTTGGTACGCTCGTTGAACTCCTTGGTGAACGCCATGATGTTGACGCCCTTCTGACCCAGAGCAGGACCAACAGGGGGAGCCGGAGTTGCCTTGCCGGCGGGGATTTGCAGCTTGATGTAGCCAGTGATTTTCTGTGCCATAATACTTGCACCTCCAAATTTTGTGGTGAGTTGCGGCCTGCGGTGCAGACCTCCCACGGGCGCACGACCTCCGCGCGCCCTATAAAAACCGTACCCCGGGCACTGGCCCGTTCGCGGTCTTTACCGGAAACTAGGGTGTCCTGAGAAAAACTCAGAACAGCTTGACCTGATGCAGCTCCAGCTCTGCCGGAAGCTCGCGGCCAAACATGGTGATCCTTACGCGCACCTTGCGCGCAGGAATGTCGATCTCGTCGACGGTGCCGACGGAGCCTTCCATCGGACCGGCGGTGATCTCAACCGTATCACCGACCTTGTACTCGACCTCAAGGTCAACGGTGGTTTCGACGCCCATCTTGGCAACCTCCGCCTCGGTCAGGGGCTCGGGCTTGGACTCCGGGCCGACAAAGCCGGTGCAGCCGCGCGTGTTGCGCACGATGTACCAGGTGTTGTCGTTCATGACCATTTTAATAAAGACGTAGCCGGGGTAGAGCTTCGACTGAACCTCTTTCTCGCCGGTCTTGTTGCCGCGCTTGTCAAAAACTTCTTCAATGCGGGTCTCGGTGGGAACCTTGACGTCGCAGATCAGATCCTGCAGGTGGCGGTTCTCCACCATCGTCATCAGATCGGTTGCGACCTTGTTCTCATAGCCGGAATAGGTATGTGCCACATACCAATTTGCTTGCTCAGCCATTGTCTTTGCCTCCGCTCAACGCGCTCAGGCGCCGATCAACAGGTGGATGGCGCCGCCAAAGATGAGGTCCAACAGGATCAGCACGACAGCTGCGACCAGCACGACCACGATAACGGTGATCGTATTGGTTTTGACGTCGTTCTTGCTGGGCCACACGACCTTTTTCAGCTCGCTCTTCGTATCTTTGAAATACTTGCCGATCCCTTTGAAAAAGTTCTTGACCTTGTCGAAGAAGGAGACCTTCTTCTTGCCGTCGTTCTTTTTGGGCTTGTCGCTTTGAGTCTGGGCTGCAGCGGTGGCTGCTTTATTGTCTGCCATCTCTAAGCTCCTATCCTCACTTGGTTTCGCGGTGAAGGGTATGCTTCTTGCAGAAACGGCAATACTTCTTCATCTCAAGACGGTCCGGAGAGTTCTTCTTGTTCTTCTCCTTGTTGTAGTTGCGCTGCTTGCACTCCGTGCAGGCCAGGGTGATCTTGACAGTCATTGTTCGGCACCTCCATTATCGGTTAATAAGCCTCCCTCGCGCTTGCAGGCGCCCTTGAAAAAGGGCATAAAAAATAAACCCGCAAAAGAGGTGCTATCATAATAACACGACTGCGGGTCTACGTCAAGCGGTTTTGCAAAAATTCTTGTAAAATTTTGACGGCCTTGCGCCGAACGCAGAAGCGGAAGCTCCGCGGGCGGGCATAGCCGCATTCTCCGTCACAGAAGGAGAGCGCAAACGGCTGCCATCCCCTCCTCCGTCAGCTGCACGCCGCCCCGGGCAGCGGAAACGGCGGCGGTGGTGTAGTCAATCGTCAGGGCGGTGCGGGCACTTAAATAGGTCAGTGTCTCGCCCAGGGCGTTCAGGTCTGCGGCCAGCAGGTCGGTCAGCAGCCGGGCACTGCGGCTGCGCAGACCGTCGGGCAGACCGGCCAGCAGCGCCGGGTCCTGCCGCAGGAACGCCGCCCAGACGGCGGCGCGGGCCATGCAGCCCTCCCCTGCCCCGGGCAGCGCCGCCTGCAATTGGGCGATCAGCTCCGACGCCTGCGCGGCGGTACACACGGCGATGGGATCCTCGCCGTAGCCCAGGCGCGTGCGTGCAGCGGCATCCAGCAGCGATGCCGTGTCGATGCGTGCCGAGGCTGTGCGGCCCGCGCAGTCCGCCCAGGTGGCGGGCGTGGCCGCGATATAGTGCAGCGCCGGGGCGGCGGTCTCCCCCGTAGCCACCGTGCCGACGAGCAGCTGTGCGGCCCGCCCGGCCCCGGCAGACAGCGCACACTCCGCCAGCGTTGTTGTGCCCGAGGGTGCGCTGACGCGCAGCGAACCCGGCAGTGCGCAGAGTGTGACCGTCTGCTGCGGGCCGTCCGCACGGGCCAGCACAAAGGCGGGCTCCTCCTGCTGGACGACGAGCAGCAGCGTATACACGCCCTGCGCGCCCGGCTCGATGTGCAGCGTACTGTCCGCTGCCGACGCCTGGCGCAGGAGCTGCTGCTTCTGGTATTGGTCGGTGAAGAACGCGACGGTCAGCACCATCGGCAGCAGCAGAAGCAGCGTCAGCCCGAGGCTGTACCAGAAAATTCCGCGGTTGGAACGCATAACCCACACTCCCCCAGCAAAGACTATGCCTACAGTGTAGGCCGCAAGGGCCGCGCTTATACACTATTATAAAGGAGTGTCTGGTATGTTTGATGAATTTGGACCCCGCGGTGCCGAGGATGAGCGCGAAGGCTTCTGGACCGATTTGAGCGAGGTGCCCGACGAGCAGTACCGCGACGAGGATGAGCCGAAGCAGACGCAGGAGGTCATTGTCCCACCCGCGCAGGAGCCGTATGGCCCGGGAATCGTGCCGCCGGAGGAGATCTAAGGCAATACCGCATAATTCTAAGTGCCGATACGGCGAGCGAGGTGCGGCATCTGCTAAGCCAAAAGCGCAGATAATACTTTGTGTATTATCGAGCATTTTGGCAACGCAGATGCCGTGCCGCAGCCGCCGGAGCGGTGCTTAAGCCGTAAGGCGGGAATTATGCGGTGTTGCCCTAAAGTAAAAAGGCTTCCCCCGCGGGGGAAGCTGTCGCCGCAGGCGACTGATGAGGGGCGAGCTTGCGGAGGCAGCCCGTACACGGGGAGGCGTCGCAAGCTCGCCCCTTATCCGGCCTCGGGCGGGGCCTCGGCCACCTTCCCCCACGGGGGAAGGCACGTACATTTATACCTTTTGATACACCAAAAACCGGAACCCAATCTCTGTCGTCAGGCGTTCACATTCCGCAAGCCGGGCTGCGCCGTCGGCCGGGGTGTTCCAGTAATAGGGCGTCATGGCGAACAAATCCTGCACACTCTGCCCTTCCAGCGTGATGACAGCGGTGGACTCAACGGCCCGCACAAACGCAAAGCCGTCGTATTCGGTCTGCCGGACCTCGTTTTCATACGGGCAGTCGTACAAAATCTCTTTCAGGCCGAACAGATGCCGCGCGGTGGGCACGGCGTAAACAAGATGCCCGCCCGGGCGCAGCATACGGGCAAACTCGGCCTCGGCCATGGGCGAGAAGATGTTCAAAAGCAGGTCGGCCCAGCCGTCGCGCACCGGCGCACAGAAGCTGCCGCCGACACAGAACGCCGCGTCGGGCACGAGCTTCGACGCCAGCCGCACGGCCTCCTTGGACAGGTCGAACGCCGCAATCTGAGGGCAGCCCAGCGTGTCATACAAATACTTATCATAGCTGCCCTCGCCGCAGCCGGCGTCCACAATATGGTCGTGGGGCAGCGCGGCGCAAAGCGCTGCCAGCGTCGCCATCAGCGGGGCGTAGTGCCCTGCCGACAGGAACGCGCGGCGGGCGCGAACCATGGCCTTGCCGTCGCCGGGGTCGGCGGCGTGCTTCTTCTGCATCGGCAGCAAGTAGGCGTAGCCCTCTTTGGCAAGGTCAAAGCTGTGGGCTTTGGCACAGCGCAGGCTGCGCCCGGCCAGCAGCAGCGGACCGCCGCATACGGGGCAGCGCAGGGCTGCCGCGGTGGCGGGGGTCATTCGGCAGCCTCGGCGAGCGTGGCCGTCTCGGGGGTGTCCGCTGCGTCCGATGCCTCGGGCGGCAGCGGCACAGTCATACCGCCGTGGGCGGCGAGATAGTCCTCGAAATTTGCGAATTTCTGCTTCGGCGGGCGGCGGGAGATCAGATCGAGACCCGGCTGCTCCGGCGCGGTGCTGCGCGGGGCGCGGGCATTGCGGGGCGGGCGCGGTGCCTTGGGCTGGTCGCGCAGCGGTTGGCTGGGCACCTGCGGGGCCGGGCGGGCATTGCGGCGCGGCGGCTGGGGCGCAGCAGGGCGTGCGTTCTGGGGCGCATTCTGAGGTGCAGCCGGGCGCTGGGCCGGGGCATTCTGGCGCGGTGCCTGCTGGCTCTGCGGTTGGACGGGTCTGCCCTGCCCGCGGCGGGGGTGGCTGCCATTGGCGCGGGGCGCATTCTCGCTGCGCGGTGCCTTGGGGGCTGCGGGCGCAGCGGCCTGCGGGGCCGGCTTGCGCGGCTGTGCGGGGGCTTTCCCCTCACGCGCGGGCTGCTGCGCCTGCGGGGCGCTGCCATTGCCAGCAGGGCGACGGCGGCGGCGACGGTGCGGTGCACCGTTCGGGGTTTGTGCAGCTTTTTCCATAATTCACCTGAATCCTGTTATACGCCGATGACACGGCATTCATTGTAATATCGTTTTTCCTCGGCATGGCCCATGCTGAAGGTCTTGCGGGGCAGCACGCCGCCCAGCACAACGCCCTTGAACAGGTCAGCCTTCGCAAAGTCGGGCAGCAGAATGGCCGTGGCTGGTTTGGCCGGGTCGGAGGCCAGCGCCAGTGCCGTGCTTTCGCCGTGGATGTAGTCCACGGTCACGCCGGGATGGGCGGGCAGGAAGTCCGCCAGAAACGCCTCCACACTGCCGACGGTCAGCGGCGCGGGCGGGTTGGCCAGCGCGACGGCACTCTCGCCGTGGGCATCGGCCAGGCGCAGACGCTGGTCGGACATCGTCGTACTGCTCCCCTGCTGCTGGTCCCAGGCGTCGAGCGCGGCATACAGCTCCTTGGCACCGACGCCGAACACGACGCGGTGGATCGGCTCGATCTCAATGGCGGGGCTGTGGACGTTGCAGACCTCGGCCAGGCACCAGCGCGCCGGATGGGTCCTGCGCTGCTCCTCGCTCAGGGTGGGCTTCAGCTCCTCCCAGTAGGCCTTGGCGGTGGCCAGGCTGTGATTGCCGTCACCGACGGCCAGTACCATCGGCTGCTGCCCTTTGGCAGCGGGCCAGCGGCGGGCAAAGGCGGCAGGGTCGGCCAGCACCGCCAGCGCGGCGTCGATCCCGGCGATCAGCGCGGGGTCCTCGACGGCCCAGCCGCGCAGATGCCCGCCGCCCAGCATCAGCTCGCCGTCGTAGAGCGGCGGCAGCTGGTTCTTCATCAGCCCGATGGGCTCGATCAGCGTGCAGTCGGCGTCGTCGGCCAGCATCATGACGTGGGGCGTTTCCAGCGTCGCCCCGCGGCGGACCTTGAGGCGCGGCGGGATGCGCTCCACGACGGTGCTTTCGCTCGGGCGGATAGCGGGCTTGGAGCCCTTCGCGTAGTCGTAGGCATCGAGATCGACAGCGCCGACAAGGCCCTGCCGGACCGTGCCGTCCATCTGGGTACGCTCAACATAAACGTAGCCATGTACTTTCCGGGTCAGAACGGACTTGCGGTACTCCTCCATCGTGCGGCGGATGCTCGCTACGCGCTCGGCCTCCTGCGGGGTGCCTAAGTACGCCTCCGGCAGAACGATGTGCAGGGTGCTGGGCTTGCCGTCGGCCAGGTGCTCGGCGCGCTGCCAGTACTCCGGCTGGGAGGTGAACTGGTCAACGGCGATGCAGGCCCACGGATCCAGTGGAACCCCGGCAGCGGGCAGTAAAATATCGGCTGCGGTAAAGCAGGCTTCGGACATAACAACGACCCCCTAACAGTTACAGAACAACGGTGTGGCCAACCAGAGCGTAGATCGCCAGCGACAGCACGCCGATGTAGATCATCGAGCTGGGCAGACCCTGGAAGATCGAGGAGATGGCCTTGCTGCGCAGACGGCGGCGGCCCTCCCGAACGATAAAGACGGCAAAGACATAGCCCAGCCCGCTGCCCAGAGCGAACGCGACGCTTTGCAAAATCGTATAGTTCTGGTTCGCGCAGATGAGCATCGTGCCCAGTACGGCGGTGCTGCAGGTGGCAAGGCTGAGTTGGCTGCGGCAGCTGGCGCGCAGCTTGCGGGGCAGCACGCCCAGCAGCAGCCAGGCCACGGCCATGGCCGCGATGCTGCAGGTCAGGTAGACGATGGGCCGCAGGGCCGAAATGGGCAGCCATGCGGGCAGATAATCACGCAGCCACGGGAAAAACAGGTCGTGTGCGGCCCAGCCGGCAGGTGCGGACAGCGTGATGACCAGCAGCAGCGGCAGGCAGAAATCCCAGACCTGCGCGCGGTGGTCGGGCACGAGCTTCATCAGGCGGGTGACACCCAGCGCGCGGGCCAGGATGACATTCTCCGCAAAGACGGCCAGCACCATATAGCTGATAAACTGCACAACACCGTTTAAAATCGGCTGCAGCTCAGTGCTTACGGTCAGCATACAGGCGGCGCACCTCCTCATGTTTATAATCGGTGTACAGGTTGGCAGCGGCGCACCAGATGGCGGCCAGGATACCCACGATGACAAAGCCGCCCGCGGGCAGTGCAGCCAGCGGCAGCAGCGCATTGTGCAAGATGACGTTGCCAAAGACCGCGCCCGTGGCCAGCAGCTCACGCAGGCAGCCCACGATGAGCAGCACAACACACATGCCGAGTGCGTTGTTGAAGCCGTGGCGGAACGCATCCCTCACGGGTTCAAGGTCGGAGAACTCCATGCGCTTGACGATGGCGGGCTCCACGACCATGATCGGCAGGTAGATGCCCAGCAGCGTCAGGTCAGAGCCGAACAGTGCGTAGAGCAAAACATACGTAGGGATGTAGAGAAGCGCCGCAGAGTAGCAGTACACCACAGGGCGGAAGCGGTTCTTTGTCAGGTGGCAGATGGCCACGGCCAGCACACGGGTGAAGGTGACCAAAATCAGCGAGGCGATACAGAGCATGAGCGCCCGCTGGCCGTCCAGCGCAGCACCGATGACCGGGGCCATGCCGAGGCCGCGCACAAGCACGGGGTTGGACAGCCAGATATGGTCGGCGCGGATGCGCTCGTTCAGGGAAGCCTCCGCCGCGGCGTAGGAACGCGAGGCGCTGGCTTTTTTGGATTTCGGCGCAGGGGTCGGCTCCGGGTGGGCGGTGTGCTCTGCCGGGGCGGGCGCAGCCGGTGCCGCAGGGGCCGCCTTTTGTACCGGCGGCATGACCTGCGTGGGCTGCTGGGCGGGCTGTGCCGCGGGTGCAGGGGGCTGCACGGCATGGGCGGCAGGCTCGGCAGTTCTGCGCTTCGGGATCGAGATCGTGCGGGTCTCGTCAGCTGCTGCGGGTGTCTGGTCGCTGCGGGCAGCGGGAGTGGGCTGGGGTGCTGCGGACGGTGTGACCGCGGGGCTCCTGTCGTACTCCCGGTCCCGGTAGCTGCGGAACCGATCCTCCTCGGCCTGGGCTTCCGCCTGGCGGGCGGCCTCGCGCTCAGCCTGGCGGCGCTGGACCTCCTCCAGCATGGCGCGGCGCTCCGCGGCGGTGTACCGCGGGCGGCTCGTCGGGATGATGCCGCCGCTGCGGGCGGCATCACTGCGCCCGGGCGCGGGCTGCTGCGGTGCGCCGGGCTGCTTTTCCGGTGCAGGGGCCGCCGGGGCGGCGGGCGCCTTGCCGGTCTGCATGGCGGCAATGGCGGCCTCGATCTCGGCGCGGGAGGCACCCTTCTCCGCCATGGCGCGGGCGACCTCGAGCATCTCCCTGGTGATGTGCGGGATAATTAAGGTCTCGGAGCGCTCCTCGCCCCGGCGCTTATTCGGGTTTTGTTGAATTGGCAAGGCGCTGCTCCTCCTCTCTCATAAAGCGGATGCGTTCGGTGCGGTGGCTGATGAGGTCGAGCCATTCGGGGATGGAACTGACGATCAGCAGCGCACAGCAGGCCGCGCACTCATACGGGCTGAACACGCGGAACACATAGGTCATGATGCCCAGCGCCGCGCCGTAGATGATGCGGCTCATGCGGCGGTCCGGCATCGTGACCGGCTCACAGATCAGGAACAGGCCGGTGAACAGTGCCGTGCCGGACAGGACGACATATTTTTCCAGATAGAAGCGCTGGCGGATATATTCCCACGGCAGGCTGAAGGTCGGCAGCTCGTTCAGATTCGGGAAGAACCACGGCAGGCCGATGACAAAGATAAAGAACGGAATAACGACAGAAAGCTTGATGCGCCCGCGCACAAGCAGGAACAGCCCGCAGGCCATCACGACCAGCGCTGCGCTGGTGCCCATGGCGGCGGAGACGTTGCCGGTCAGCAGGTTCATCGTGCTGGCACTGGGCAGACCGCCATCCAGCAGAGTGGCGTTCATGCCCTCGACGAGAGTGGTGTTCACGCTGCCGAACAACGGCAGCTGCGTGCCGGGAATGGGGTACGAAAAGACGTCCTGCGGCCACGAGATACCGGCCACGACGACGCCGACGGCGGCGGGATGGAACGGATAGTGGCCCTCGCCGCCGAACGCCTCCTTGACGAGCACGGCGACGATGACGGCGGAAATAACGATGGGATATGAGATGCTGGCAGGCATCAGCAGCGCGATGAGCGCGGCAAAGCACTCACTGGACGGCTCATGGGACTGGTAGCCCGTGCCGTGCAGCGGGGCCAAGGCACAGTCGCACAGGTAGGCGGTCAGCAGTGCGGCCAGCAGCAAAAGCACCGGGCGCGCACCGTAGTAATACCACGACATGCCGATCAGCGGGACTGTGCACCACAGCAGGTCACTGTAGTAGCTGTAGTTCGCGCTGCGTTCAACTTTTTTACGATTGGGCATAGGGAAAAAGCTCCTTTACTTGCTGTGCAGGACGTTTACCACAGCGGCAGGATCCATGGCATGGAACAGCGAGCTTCCGGCCACGAGCCAGTCGACCCCGGCAGCGATGCACAGGGGGCCGGTCTCGGTGTTGATGCCGCCGTCCACCTCGATCAGGGTATCACAGCCGCGGCGGGTGCGCTCGGCACAGATGGCGGCAATGCGCGTGGGGGTGGTGGGGAGGAACTTCTGCCCGCCGAAACCGGGCTCCACGCTCATGACCAGGATCAGATCGACAACGCCCAGATACGGGAAAACAGCTTCCACCGGCGTGCCGGGGCGGATGCTGATGCCGACCTGGCAGCCCGCAGCGCGGATAGCGGCGATGACCTCCTCTGCCGTGTCCGGCACAGCTTCGAGGTGGAAGGTGATGAGGCTGGCCCCTGCCCTGGCAAAGTCGGCGGCGTAGCGGGCCGGGTCACTGATCATCAGATGGACGTCGTAGTAGACGTCGGGCATAGCGGCATGCAGGCATTTCAGCACCGGCGCGCCGTAGCTGATATTGGGTACAAAGTGCCCGTCCATCACGTCAAAGTGCATCAGGTCGACACCGGCCTCCAACAGGCGGGTGCAGTCATGTTTCAGGTTGGCAAAATCAGCCGACAGGATCGATGCGGCAATTTTCGTCATAATGTATATACTCCCTTGATAGTCCCTCTTTGTTGTACGTAGTATGTGCAGTGTGCACATATAAAACTATTATAGCCCATTGCGCCCCAAAAAGCAAGAAGCCCGCAGACCGGGTGTCCCGGTTTGCGGGCTGGGGCAAAAGGGCTTCCCCTGAGGGGTAAGCTGTCACCGCAGGTGACTGATGCGGGGAGAGCTTACGGAGAAAGCCCGTAAACGGGCGGTTGCCGCAGGCTTGCCCCTCATCCGGCCTCGGGCGGGGCCTCGGCCGCCTTCCCCCGAGGGGGAAGGCTTATTTCTTTTCACTGTGCCAATGATGCACAGTCTGCAGCTGGAACTCAAAGTCGCGGGCATCTTTGGCAAGCTGGCTCGAGAGGATGATACCCGAGATAAACAGCAGCAGCGCCGCCACCAGCACAAAGCAGCAGACGATCAAAGTCGGGAAGCGCGGCACAAGGCCGGTCCGGAAATACTCGCCCAGCACCGGGATCATAAAGCCGATGCCGAACACGGCCAGGATCGCGGCCAGAATGCCGAAAAAGCTGAACGGGCGGTAGTTCTTGAACAGCCGCGCAATCGTGCCCAATACTTTAAAGCCGTCGGAGTAGGTGTTCAGCTTGCTCTCCGACCCTTCCGGACGGTCACGGTAGTCAATGACAACGTTCTCGACCTGCATGTTGCGCTGCAGGGCGTGGATCGTCATCTCGGTCTCGATCTCAAACCCGCGGGACAGCACGGGATAGGTTTTGACGAACTGGTAGCTGAACGCGCGGTAGCCAGTCATAATGTCCTTGATCTTGCCGCCGAACAGATGGTTGGTGCAGAACCGCACCAGATCGTTGCCGAAGTTGTGGAACGGGCGCTTGTTCTGGGTGTAGTAGGTGCTGGACAGGCGGTCACCGACGACCATGTCGGCCTGGCGCCCGGTCACGGCAGCGACCATCTCGGGCGCGGCCTCCGCGGGGTAGGTGTCGTCGCCGTCCACAAGGATGTACGCCTCTGCGTCGATCTCGCGGAACATGCGGCGCATGACATTGCCTTTGCCCTGCTGGTACTCATGGCGGACAACGGCCCCGGCTCCGGCGGCCAGCTCGGCAGTGCCGTCGGTGGAATTGTTGTCGTAGACGTAGACGGTGGCGTCGGGCAGAACGCGGCGGAAATCCGAGACGACCTTCTCGACAGTCTTGGACTCGTTGTAGCAGGGAATCAGAACGGCGATTTTATCCATAATAACAGGACCTCCGGGCGGATTTTACATCCAGAATTGAACAAGGCGGCTGACGGTGTAGTAAAGGGAAGGATTCATGCCCTGCAGATACGGCTCCATGGCGAAGAGCGTGCAGAAGCGGTAGACGGCGGTATATGCCACAGCGGCGGCCATGACGGTGCGCAGTGCGGGCAGCGCCGCAGCGGCAGTGCCCTCCCCCAGCGCTGCGCGGCGGGAGAGCGCACCTTCGGCGCAGAACCAGCACAGCGCCGCGCCAAGCAGCAACACGGGACTGTAATCCATTAGATAACGGTAGAGCACCCCGGCCATCTCGCAGTCAACGACGGTCATGACGACCATGGCGGCCAGGCTGCCGTAGACCACACAGGCGGCGACACGGCGGCGGTGCAGACAGCGGCGGAACGCGGGAAGCAGCGGCAGCGCCAGCACCCACAGGTACGGCGTGGCGGCCAGAATGCCGCCCGTGAACTTCTCGCTGATCGTGCGGATGACGGCGTTCGTCTGGACGTCGGTCTCCCGCAGGAACGGGAAAACACCCTGCCAGCTGGGCAGCTCGAACAGACTCGTGAACACAGCCGGGCCGATGCGCACGGCGTTGAAGCCGCGCTGGGTCATATCGTTGCCGGTCAGGTTGTAGTTGGCGCCAAAGTCAAACGGCGAGCCGAACCGCGCAGCGTTGTACCACATGAGCCCGGCAGCGACCAGCACCACCGGCAGCAGGAACGCGGCGGCCTCCCCTGCCTCGGCGCGGCTGCGCAGCCGCTTCTGCCCGATATACCGCGGCCAGAAGATGGGCACGGCCAAAAACGCAAACAGCTCCATCTGGGGGCGGCACCCGGCGGCGAGCGCCACGCAGAGACTGCCGAAGACGAGCTTGGCGACCAGTGCGCCGCGCTTCTCCACCGGCGTGCTGGCGGCGGAGAGCCAGAGCCAAAGCCCCAGCATCAGCAGCGCCGCACCGCAGAGGATGGCATATTCATAAATGTAGGGGCGCAGCAACAGATAGTAGAACTGACTGCCCAGCGCTACGGCGGCCACGGCCAGCAGGTACGCTGCGGCGGACGCCTGCGGGAACCACCGGCGCACGGCCTGCCCGACGACGCCGAAGCAGGCGGCGAGGAAGATCAGCCCCAGCAGGACCATGCAGGGCGCATAGGCCAGGTTCTGGATGCCGGTCAGTGCCTCAAACGGCAGCTGGAACAAAAGACACGGTACAATGCCAAAATAGACGTAGTAGCGTCCATTGTAAAAGGCGTGGTCCCAGTGGATGTCGTTGATTTGCGCGGCGTCGCGCGCCCCGGCATCGTAGGGGTTGTCCAGCGCCAGCAGCTCGGCGGGCGGGTCGGCCTCCAGGTCAAGGCGCCCGTTCAGCAGGCTGTGCGCCAGCGCGCCGTACTGCTGGTAGACGAAGCTGACCGTGCTCTCCCCGTCCCAGAACGCGGTGTTGTAATCTTTTGTGGCAAGGCCGGTGTTGCTCGGCTCCCAGAACGGGATGACCACGACGAAGGCAGCCAGCACAAGGCCCAGCACGGCGGCTGCGGCGCGGTCACAGACGTTGCCCGCCAGCCAGCGGCGGTGCCACAGCCCGCTGGCCGGGCGCAGGCCGTAGACGGCCAGCAGTGCCAGAAATACCGCGCAGAAGCGCAAAATCGAGAAATCCAGCGCGCGCGGCGCGTTGGCCGTGATGCCGCGGAAGGTCAGCGCCACTGGGAACTGCGCGTAGGTGGAGCTGTACCCGGCAGCGGTCAGCGTCAGCATCCCGACGGAGCCGGTCAGGTCTAGGCTGATGACCTGGGTGCGCGGGGCCTGCAGCCCCACCTGCCAGCTGCCGAAGCGGGTCAGCTCGGTGTTGGCGGCGTCGGTGCCCTCAATGGTGAAGATCACGGCGCTGTCGGCGTGGAGCGGCTCGGTGTCGTCGCTGACCAGACCGTCAAACCGCAGGTTGTAGATGGGCTGGTCAATGTCGAGGAACCGCAGATAGGTGCGGCCCTCGTCGAGCGAGATCGTGCCGACGCCGCGCCCGACGTTGATGTTGTCGTCAAGGTAATCGACGAGCTGAAACGGCGTGTAGCTGTGGGTGTTGAAGTAGGCCACATTGCCGACGAACACCTCCAGCCCCAGCGCCGTGACGGCCAGCAGCGGGACGACGGCCTTTAACCCTTTGCGCCCGAGGCTGCGCAGCCCGGCGGTGACAAGCCCCGCCCAGCCGGTCATGGCGGTGAGGGCGACGAGCCGGAACGCGTGGAAACCGACGGTCAGCCCGGGGCGGTGGTAGGCGCACAGAGCGAACACCCAGACGGCCAGCCAGAGCCCGGCGGCCCAGGCAGCGTCGCGGCGGGAAACCCTGCGGTGGGATACTACCGCAGGAACCGCACCGAAGATGCCGGAGACGAGCATGGTGAGGAGCAGGGTGATTATAATAAACATAAGAATAATGCTCCTCCTTTTGTGGGATGGGTGATGTGGCAGCGGGAAATGGCCAGAGCCCTTCCGGTCATCGCTGGCGCTCGACCACCTCCCCTGAAGGGGGAGGCTTTTTTCGGGCGTACGCCCGTGAAAGGAGCCCCACAGAGTGGGGAGCTGGTCGAGCTTGCGAGGCCTGAGGGGCCTTACCCTGCGGGAGCTGCCGCTTCACTGCTTTGCATACTTCTCCATCTCGTGCAGCCAGAAATTGGCGATGCGGTTCCAGCTGTACTTTTCCAGCACTGCATCAAGGGTGGCAACAGGCTATATGGCTAGTGCAGCGGTTCCATCGGTGAAGTTGTTGCAGAGTCTATATTTTTTGTTGGGTTCGATATGAGCTGAATTACAAAGCTGAACCAGAAAACAGCTAAGTGCGAAAAATGTAATAGAAAGTTCACGATGTGTGAAACCGAAGTGAATATAGGAGTGATTCTGTGTAAAATAGTACCACACAAAAGGCATACAAGCAACTAAGCATAAAGGGGAGAAAGCTAAAATATTATGCAAAGTCAAACAATGGCGGTGTAAAGCCAATACGATAGTAACTAAGAAAAGAAGAAGCCAAAGAATTTTCCACGTACGTAAATCGTATGCCTGAAGATTGTTTTTTAGGGTAGCCATATAGGTTATGGTTTGCCCCAGTGTTTCATGAGAAGAACGGAGAATAATGCTGTTATATGCTTCAGAAAAGAGGTTTTCCTGCAAGATGACAGAACCAAGCAACCATTTTTCTGCCCAGAAACCAATATAACCAATGCCCCACGATAAAGAGCAAGTTGTAATTTGGAAAAAACGTTGAGAAGGAGAACTTGTCTCTAACTGTAAATACAGAATGAGGGGGATTCCTAAGGTAACAAGCGGATATGTCAGAAAATCAAAATAACTTGTTGCCATGCCAAGTGATAAGAAAAACAACCAATTAAATTTATTTATTATATTTGTATGGCGTAGAAGAACAACACAGCCAATAGCCATAATGAGAAAACACGGAGTATATTGAAGGCAGATGCCTGTAGCTATCGGGGTTAAAGAGCAGAACATTAGTGCCAGAGGAAAAAGAAGGTGAGTTAATGAATGACAGGATAACAGATGAGCAATCCATAACATTAAGAAAAGCTGAACAAGCGTATTCAAGCGTAAGATATCTTTGTAATCCAGCAACAGAAGAAGTGGTCTCAAAATGGCCAACTGACCCTGCCAATAACGATCATATGGGCCGTGGGCAGATTCGTTGGTTGCACTGAGTGAAGAAATTAGCTTTCGATAAGACCAATTTTCATCTCCCTCTGGTGGAAGGACGGAATAAATGGCGGCAGCCTTCACAAAAGGACTTTCATTTCCATCATAGATAGCTTCGGATAAAATAGTTGCTTCTGTTAAGTAATCCAAATGCGTAGCTAAATCATCCTTTACGAGGGCAACAGAACCGTTATAAAAAACATCAGGTGTGCTCTCTAAGTGACTGCGCATACGATTAGTGGGCAGGCAGAACGCAATAACTAAGAACAAATAGCCTAAAACAGCCCCCAAAAGCAGCCAAATAACAGTGATACCGACTTTGCACTTGAATGTAAGTGAAGTCCCTTTGGATGGGGGAGAAATAAATTTCATAGGAGTTCTCCTAGTTTATGGTTTATGCTGTTACTGATTCGCGTACTTCTCCATCTCGTGCAGCCAGAACGCGGCGGTCTTGTCCCAGCTGTACTTTTTCAGGACCTCGTCGGGCGCGGCCACGGGCTGGGCGGCCAGCGCGTCAAGATCCACATCATAATCATACGGGTCAAAATACCGCGCCGTATCGCCGTACAGCTCGGGCAGGCAGGTGGCGTTGGCCAGCGCGACCGGCGCGCCCAGGGCCAGCGCCTCCAGCGGCGGGATGCCAAAGCCCTCGAACACGGCGGGGTGCAAAAACAGCTTGCAGTGCTTCATCAGCGCGGCGTTCTCGGCATCGGACACATAGCCCGGGTAGAACACATTGTGGGTGTCCTTCGCCTCGGCGTCGTCGCCAAAGGCACGCAGGTCCTTGCCGCCCGCGACGACAAACGTCTTGTCGGGGCTGCGGCGGGCGACCTCTCGGATCCACTTGAAGTTTTTATGCTTTGCCAAACTGCCGAGGGCGTAGAAGTACTCCCCTTTTTTGATGCCGGGCATCTTGTCAAAAATGCTCTCGTCGGGGGTGACGTTCTTCATGTGCTCCCAGCCGTTGTAGGTGATGCCGATCTTGTCCAGCGGGATGCCGAGCTTCTCGCTGATGAGGTGCCGCTGGTTGTCGCTGACCGTGAACACCCGCTGGGCGAACCATTTGGTGGACAGGCAGTGTACCCAGAACTTGAAGCGGAAAAAGCCCTTGTCGGTATCCATGACCAGCGGGCGGATGTCGTGCAGCACCACGACGCTGCGGCGGGTCAGCAGCATATCGCTGGCAAGACCCACATAAAACGCATGGGTGCGGCGCAGGTAGGCGGGCAGCACGGACAGATTGTAAAAATACGGGATGGACTTGAGCGGCACCAGCCGGATGTTTTTCAGCTCCGGCAGATGGATGGGCCGCCCGTCGTCGCGGTAGGCAATGCGGACATCCAGGCCGGTGCCCTCGATCAGCTTGTCCAGCCGGATGACATTCTCATAGACATAGCGCGGGATGCCGGTGATATTGTCACACAGTACCGTGCCGTTGATGACGATAGGGTTCAATCCAGTTCCTCCTTCTCCCAGTGGGAGCAGTCGAGCAGCTCCTGCTGCCAGTCGGCCATGCGGCGCAGGCAGTATTCCTTCAGCTCGCGCTCAAAGCGTTCCTCGCTGAAGGAGCGGCTGTGCTCACGGATTTCCTCTTTGGAACAGGCCACGCCGTCGCGCTCAAACCGTTCGATGCAGTCGGCCAGGCTCTCGACGGTCTGCTCTTTAAACCAGTAGCCGGTCCTGCCGGGCAGCACGCTCTCGCACGCGCCGCCGCGGCCAAAGGCCAGCACCGGCGTGCCCGCGCTCTGGGCCTCGACGGGGGTGATGCCAAAGTCCTCTTCACCCGGGAAAAGGAAGCCCTTCGCGCGCAGGTAGTAGCTGCGCACTTCTTCGTCGGACAGACCGCCGCCCTTGAACTCGATGGTCGGCCCGGCCATGGCCCTGAGCTTGTCCAGCTCTCCCCCGCCGCCGATGACGACGAGGCGCCTGTTAAGGCGCGTGCAGGCCTGCACGGCCAGATCCACGCGCTTGTACCAGGTCAGACGGCCCACGGTCAGGTAGAAGTCCTCCTTTTCGACAAAAGGCGACTCGTTGATGTGGCAGCAGGGGTAAATGACATCGCTGTCACGCCGGTAATATTTTTTGATGCGCTGGGCGATATAATGCGAGTTGGCGATGAAATAATCCACGCGGTCCGCGGCGCACTTGTCCCAGATGCGCATTTTGTGCATCTGGCCGGGCATGACGAGCTTCGCCAGCCAGTTGGCGTTGGCGCGGTAGGTGTAGTAAAAATCCCACACATAACGGATCGGCGTGTGGCAGTAGCAGATGTGTACGGCATCCGGGCGGGTGATGACGCCTTTGGAACAGGAGGAGGACGACGACAGCACCAGATCGTACTCGGTCAGGTCAAACGCCTCAAACGCGCGGGGCATCAGCGGCAGCATGGCCTTGTACAGCCTGTTGGAGAAGGGCACCTTCTGGAACCAGCTCGTGCGGATGTCATAGCTTTTAAAGTGCTCGGGCATGTTTTTGGGGTCGTACACAAGGGTGTAGATGACGGCATCGGGGAAAACGCGCTTCATGGCGTCCACAACGCGGTCCCCGCCGGCGTAGCCGACAAGCCAGTCGTGAACGATGGCGACCTTGGGCTCCTTTTTGCTCATTACAGACACTCCCGTCCGGTAACGCACAGGGCGTTATTGTAGTTTTTCGTCGTTGACCATCTTGCCGCCGAACACGGTGCGGAAGATGATCTTGATGTCCAGCGCCACGGTCCAGTTTTCGATGTACCAGATGTCGTAGCGGATGCGCTCGGCAATGTCGGTATCGCCGCGCAGGCCGTGGATCTGCGCCCAGCCCGTGCAGCCGGGGCGGACCTGCTGGCGCACAAGGTAGCGCGGGATCTCCTCTTTAAAATGCTCCACATGGTAGGGCACCTCGGGCCGCGGCCCGACGAGGGACATATCCCCTTTCAGCACGTTGAAGAACTGGGGCAGCTCGTCCAGGCTGAACTTGCGGATAAAGCTGCCGAAGTGGGTCTTGCGCGGGTCGCAGTCGGTGGACCAGCCTGTCTCCTGCTGCACATTGACCCGCATCGAGCGGAACTTGTACATCATGAAGGGCTTTTTGTTCAGGCCGATGCGCTCCTGCCTGAAGATGACCGGCCCGGGGCTGGACAGCTTGACGCCGATGGCCGTGACCAGCATGACCGGGCTGGTCAGAATAATCAGGATCAGGCTGCCGATAATATCAAGCCCGCGCTTGACAGCGGCGTTGAGCAGATTGTCAAACGGCGTCTGCCGCACATTGATGAGCTTGCACTCGTCCAGCACGTCAATGGTGGGCCGGGCGGGCAGATAGTCGCTGTAGAACGGTACCATCGTGATGCGCACGCCGTTTTTGTCGCAGGCGGCAAAAACGTGGGGCAGCAATTCGATCTCGTCAGCCTCCAGCGCTACGACGACCTCATCGACGGCAATCTCGTCGAGCCGGGCGGACAGCGCATCATAGCTGCCCATGTAGCGCACACCAAGACCCGGTTCTTCGACTCCGGCCAGATAGCCGTCCACGACAAAGCCGTAGTAGGGGTTGTGCTCGAGCGCGCGCAAATAGAGCGCGGCGGATTTACCGCCGCCCACCAGCAGGATATGACGCAGACCCAGCCCCTCGCGGCGGCGGGCGCGGTCTACCCAGCGCAGGATCATACGCTCGATCACGACGCCTGCCGTGCCGAGGATGTAGAACAGCGCCAGTACGATACGGGAGTAGTCGTCCAGGTGCATCAGATACAAAGCACCAATGAAGATCAGCAGTCCCGCCGCGTTGATGACGGCAATCTTGGTGCAGCGCTCGGCCAGGCCGCGCAGCCGCGTGGTGCTGTAGATACCGGCGACCCAGTAGATGAGCACGAGCACCAGCGACGTGGCCAGCCCGGCAATGATGTTGCGCGGGTCCCGGGCCACGGCCAGCGCAGGCCCTGCGCCGCCCGGCTCAAAGTAGCGGACGTAATTGAAACGGATATAGTTGGCAAGCAAAAAGCCGATGAAAAGCAGTGCCGCGTCCGCCAGCACATACAAAAGGCTTTTGAAGCGTTGGTTCTTTTCCAGCAAGAGGTGATGCCCTCCCTACGGTGATAGATTTAAACAATCTATTTTACCATATTTACGCCGGTATTGCAAATCAGCGGTAAAGTTCCTGCAGCTGATCCAGCGTTTTCTTCATTTCGGCGCGGACCTCCGGCGGGCCGGAGACGACGACGCCGGTGCCGAACCCGGCCACCCAGCCGAAGAACTGCGGGCTGACCTGAATCTCGGCGGTCATCGTAAAGTGCTCGCCGTCGGCGCAGGGCGTCAGGATCGGCGCGGTGCCGAACCGGTCGATCATCGCCCCGGCAAAGCGGTTCTCGCATTGCAGCGTTACCCGCTTGAGCGGGCCGTTGAACATGCCGAACATCTGCTGCATATACGTATTGACGTCGAAATTGGCGTATTCCCCGGTACCCTCGCGGGTCGTGTCGGGCAGCTGGTGGACGTTCTGCATCTTGTCGACGCGGTAGTGCTTGAGCCGCCCCTCGGTGTAGGCAATCAAATAATAGTTGCCGTTCTCCCACACAAGCACCCACGGGCTGACGCGGTAGAGCTGGCCGTCGTGGCGCGGGGCCATCCGCTTTTGCAGGTTCCAGTCGCAGTATTTGAAGGTGACCTGCTCCCCTGCCGTGATGGCGGCGTGCAGCGCATCGACGGTGTACAGGATTTTCTCGTCGGTGCTCTTGATACGCCCGCTGACCAGTACCTTGCGGTCCAGCTCCTCCTGCCGGTATGTGGAGGTGAACTGGCCGAGCTTGTCGATCAGGATTTTGGATTTGCGCGCCGTGATGAATTTGCTGGCGTAGACGGCATCGACGAGCAGCTTGAGCTCGGCAAGCTCAAACGGTGCCTCGGTCATATAGTAGCCGCCGCCGCGCCCGCGCTGCTGCACGATCTCATATTTGGTGTCGGGCAGGTTGTTTAAGGTGTTCAGGTCATCGTAGACGCTTTTGCGCTCGGCGACGACGCCGTGCTCCTGCAATTTTTCCACCAGCTGGGGAACACTCAAGGGGTGCTTCTCGTCGGTTTCCCGGGCGAGGATCTCCAAAAGAACAAGCAGTTTGCGTTTCTGGCCTTCTTTGCGCGACATAACAGCGGCTCCTTTCCTGAGTCTGGCAGATATAGTCCTATTATACACCCTATAGGGGCGGGTGGCAAGACCGAGAACGGCTGCCTTACGGGAGGTCCTACTTTCTTTTGTGACCAGAAGAAAGCAGCAAAGAAAAGTCCCACTGCTGCGGATGCGGTGCGGGGTTGTGCGCCGCCAAGCGCCCCCGAACCCCCGCTGCATCCTTCCTCTGCCTGCCGCCTTTCGGTCCGCGGCCTTACCGCCCCAGCTCCCCCAAGATCCACCCTAGATCTTCAAACAGATCCCCCGGCAGCATGGCTGTCATGCTGCGGCGCTTGGCGCAGCGGTCTGCGGCGGCGCCGTGGAGCCATACCGCGCAGACCGCGGCGTCCTCGGGCGTGCGGCCCTGCTTTAGACACGCTGCCAGCAGCCCGGCGGTCAGACCGGCTAAAATATCCCCGCTGCCGCCCTTGGCTAACCCGGCATTGCCGGTCTCATTGCGCCAGACCGTGCCGTCCGGCGCGGCAACCAGTGTGTGATGCCCTTTCAAAACGGCGACGCAGTGATATTTTTCGGCCAGCGATACGGCGGCACCCTCGCGGTCCGCCTGCACCTCGGGCACAGTCAGGCCCAGCAGCCGCGCGGCCTCGCCGGGGTGGGGCGTCAGGATCGTGTTTGCGGGCAGATCCCCCCTGTACTTCCCCGCTGCCAGTGCGTTCAGTGCGTCGGCATCCAGCACGGCACCGGCCCACGGGGCGTTCCTGCCGAGCAGGGCCTTACAGACATCGGCGGCGCTCTCCCCCAACCCGGGCCCGGCCAGCAAAACGGTGTGCCTGTCCGCGAACCAGCGGCGCAGCGCGTCGGCGTCCTGCGGGTGGATGCCCCCGTTGGCCGCCGTGCGGCAGCCGCAGACGCAGCATTCCGGCGTGCGGGAAAGTACCAGCTGGATAACAGGCTCGACGCTGGCCAGATACACCAGCCCGGCCCCGCCGCGCAAAGCGCCCTCGGTGCAGAGCGCCGCCGCCCCGCGGTAGGCCATGCTGCCCGCCGCGGCCAGCACACTGCCGTAGCTCCCCTTGTTGCTCTCCGCCATGCGCTCGGGCAGCAGCCGGCGCACCAGCTCCCGTGTGATTTCGCGCTGCATCTTGCATCCCTCCGAAAATAGAATATAATAGGTATATTATAAGGCATAAAAGCCAAAAGCGAAAGGGGCAGTTTGCATGGTTCCGGCATTAGAGAAAATTCTGGCAGCAACAAAAAGCATGGTCTTTTTCGGCGGGGCGGGCGTCTCGACCGAGAGCGGCATCCCCGATTTCCGCTCGGTGGACGGGCTGTACCACCAAAAATTCAAGTACCCGCCCGAGACGATGCTCTCCCACACCTTCTACGAGACCCACACCGCAGAATTTTTTGACTTCTACCGCCAAAAGCTCATCGTCCACGGGGCAAAGCCCAACGCGGCCCACCTGCGTCTGGCGGCGTTGGAGCGCGAGGGCAAATGCAGGGCCGTCGTGACCCAGAACATCGACGGCCTGCACCAGGCCGCGGGCAGCAAGACCGTGTATGAGCTGCACGGCTCGACCCTGCGCAACTACTGTACGCGGTGCGGCAAATTCTTCCCGGTGCAGTTCATTGAGGATGCGGCGGGCGTCGGCGACGGCGTGCCCCGCTGCGACGAGTGCGGCGGCATCGTCAAGCCCGATGTTGTGCTCTACGAGGAGGGGCTGGACGAGGAGACGATGGAAAACGCCGTGCACGCCATCCGCGGGGCCGACACCCTCATCGTCGGCGGCACAAGCCTGGCCGTCTACCCGGCGGCGGGTCTGCTGCGCTACTTCCGCGGGGAGAACCTTGTTGTCATCAACAAGCAGCCCACCCCGGCGGACGCAATGGCCAATCTGCTGATCCACGCTCCGATTGGCCGCACGCTGGACCCCGATGCCCCCATTGAAGTGTAGAAATTACACAAAAATCCATGCTTTTTTTAAAAAAGGCATTGCAAAACGCCGTGGAATTTTGTTATGATAGATTCATATTGAGTTTATAGGCAGAGTTGATAGAGGGAGACGGTTTTTATGGCAAATGCACTGACGGATTTTACCAAGAAACGTGAATTTCTGATTTGCATGGATTCCGACGGCTGCGTGATGGACACGGTGCGCATCAAGCATTCCACCGTCATGTGCCCCGAGCTCATCCGCGTGTTTGCGCTGGATGACCACGCGGATTTCATCACTGCCGCGTGGGATGAGATCAACCTGCACACGATCACCCGCGGCATCTCCCGGTTTGAGAGCGTCCGGCTGGTGTTTGACCGGTTGAAAAACCGCGGCATCGAGATCCCGGGCAGCGAGGATATTGCCGCCTGGGTCGATACCGCGACGGAGCTTTCCACGGCCAGCCTGCAGCGGGAACTGCAAAAGACCGGCAGCCTAGCCCTGCGCAAGCTGCAGGAGTGGAACAACGCCTGCAACCGCCGTATTCAGGCGCTGGAGCCGACGTTTGAGCCGTTCCCCGGCGTGGAGGAAAGCCTGCGCCAGCTGCACGCCGTGGCCGATGTGGCCGTCGTCAGTGCCGCGAACGAGAGCGCCATTGCCAGCGAGTGGAAGCGCTACGGGCTGGCCCGTCATGCGGATGTCATCTTCGGGCAGGAGGTCGGCAGCAAGGCAAACTCCATCGCCACAATGCTGGCCTGCGGGTATGAGAGCCGCAAGGTCATGATGGTCGGCGACGCCATGGGCGACGCCCAGGCAGCCGCTGCCAACGGTGTGGCCTTTGTGCCGATCCTGCCGGGCCGCGAGGCCGACAGCTGGCGCCGCCTGCAGGAGGAGGCCCTGCCCAAGCTGCTGCACGGCACCTTCAGCCCCGCCTACCAGGCCGAGCTCCTGGCCGCCCTGAGAAGTGCGCTGCACGGGTAAAACTGCGCTTGCCTCCCTTTGCGGGGGAGTGGCCAAGAAAAGACAAATAAAGCGCCGTCACTCTTGTGACGCGCTTTATTTATGGTATACTGACTTTGAGTATGTATAAATAAACAACGCTGCGCCTGCGGTTGATTCGTAGGGCGGCCTGCCCACAGGCCGCCGCGCGGGGGGCACCCCGCCCTACATCCATGCCAAAAAGGGGCAGCGGAGATATTCCCGAAAAATTCCGAAAAGGAGCCGACACATGGACCTTTTACAGCAAGCCCGTGCCGAGATCGACACCGTTGATGCCGAGATGGCCGCTCTGTTTGAGCGGCGTATGCGCGCGGTGGCCGATGTGGTGCGCTACAAGGCCGAGACCGGCAAGCCGGTCTTTGATGCCGCGCGGGAGGCCGCCGTGCTTGACAAAAACACGGCCCGCATCACCGATGAGGCGCTGCGCCCCTACTACCGCGCCTTTCTCAGCGATGCCATGAGCATTTCCCGCGCATACCAGCGCGCCCGGCTGGGCCGCGATACCGCCGCCTACCAAGGCGTGCCCGGCGCGTGGAGCCACATTGCGCTGCGCCGCCTTTTCCCCTTTGCGCGGGAGACGGCCTGCACCACCTGGGGCGAGGTCTTTGACGCCGTGCAGAACGAGGATGCACAATTCGGCGTTCTGCCGTTTGAAAACTCCAACGCGGGCGATGTCTCCACCGTGCTCGATCTGCTGTACACCCACCCCGATATTATCATTGCCAGGATGTGCGACCTGCCGATCCGGCAGGACCTGCTGGGCGTGCCGGGCGCGACGCTGGAGACGGTCAGGACCGTCATCAGCCACCCGCAGGCGCTGGCCCAGAGCAGCGTTTTTGTACAGCAGCACGGCTTTAAAACGTCCACCTGGGGCAACACCGCCGACGCGGCCCGCCATGTGGCCGAGCTGAACGACCCGAGCGTTGCGGCCATTGCCAGTGCCGAGACCGCCGGGCTGTACGGCCTGCAGATCTTGTCCGCGGGCATCAACGCCGACGGCGACAACACAACGCGGTTCATCGTGATCGAGCGTGCCGCCGCCGCCCCCGCCATGACCGGCGAGGGCCAGCGGCTGGCGCTGCTGTTCACGGCACGCCATAAGCCCGGCCAGCTGGCCGCAGCGCTGGATCAGATCGGTGCGCGGGGCTTTAACATGGAGTGCATCAAGAGCCGTCCCCTGCCCCATGTTCCGTTTGAATACTATTTCTATGTACAGATCGTCTGCCCGGCGGGCAGCACGGGCGCGGGGTGCCAGACCCTGCTGGACACCCTGACTTCTGTTTGCAGCACCCTGCGGCTGCTGGGTGCCTTCACCCTTGACAGTACGGAGAAATAAGCCATGAAGAAAAAGGATGTGCGAAGCATGAAACTGACGATGCAGCTTAAAAGCCGCAGCTACGATATTATTTTGAAGGCTGGATGCCTTGCCAACCTCCATCAGTTCACGAACGTGGCAAACCGCAAGGTCTTTGTGCTGACCGACTCCGGCGTACCCGCCGAGTACGCGCAGACCGTGGCGGCCCAGTGCCCCGATTCCACCGTCTACACGATCCCCCGGGGCGAGGGCAGCAAATGCCTGAAGGTCTACGGTCAGGTTTTGCAGGCTATGCTGGCGTTCGGCATGGACCGCAAGGATCTGCTGGTGTCCGTCGGCGGCGGCGTTGTGGGCGATCTGGGCGGCTTCTGCGCGGCCAGCTACATGCGCGGCATTGACTTTGTCAACTGCCCCACGACGGTGCTTTCGCAGGTGGATTCCTCCATCGGCGGCAAGACGGCGATTGATTTGGGCGAGACGAAGAACATCGTCGGCGCATTCTGGCAGCCCAAGGTCGTGCTTGTCGATTTTGACACGCTCAAGACCCTGCCCCGCCGTCAGGTCGTCAACGGCCTGGCCGAGGCGCTCAAGACCGGCATCATCGGAGACCCGCAGCTGTTTGCACTGTTTGAGTGCGAGCACCCCGAGGATAACATTGAACAAATTGTTTACAGAAGTCTGAAATTTAAGAAAAAGATCGTCGAGCAGGACGAGCGCGAGGGCAGCGTCCGCGCCTGCCTGAACTTCGGCCACACCATCGGCCACGGCATCGAAGCCGTGCGCGGTGTGCGGGGCCGCCGTACCACGGGCCTGTACCACGGCGAATGCGTCGCGCTGGGCATGCTGCCGATGATCGAGGACACGGCCCTGCTCAAGCGCACCCGGGCGATTTACCGCGCGCTGGGCCTGCCCACCCGCGCCGGGGCCAACAAGAAGAAGGTCCTGGCCTACATGCAGCATGACAAAAAGGCCCGCGGCGACCATATCACGGTCATCAAGTGCCCCGGCCTCGGCTGCTGGCGCGCCGACAGTCTGCCCATGACCGAGCTGCCGGCTTTGTTAGGTATGGAATGAGGGAAACGGCATCTGGCGGCATGGCTCTCTCCCCCACCGGCCTGCGGGCCGAGGGCCTTGCCTCCCTCTGCGAGGGAGAGAGCTTGCCGGGATTGCCATTTTTCCATTCATAGAAAAATCGGGAAGGATATATGAAAAACACCTTTGGAAATGCCGTCAGTATGACAATTTTTGGTGAGAGCCATGGACCTGCCGTGGGGGCGGTGCTCGACGGGCTGGCCGCGGGCCTGCCGGTGGATGAGGCCGCGATTGCCGCGGCCATGGATCGCCGCCGCGCCCGCGGGGATGGGCTTTCCACCGCCCGCACCGAGGCCGACGCCGTGGAGTTCCTCTCCGGCGTGTATGAGGGCCGCACCACCGGCACGGCCGTCACCCTGATGATCCGCAACCTGAATACCCGCAGCGGCGACTACGCCAAAACCGCCGACCTGCTGCGCCCCGGCCACGCCGACTACACGGCCTACGCCAAGTACGAGGGCTTTCAGGACGCGCGCGGCGGCGGGCACTTCTCGGGCCGCATTACGGCGGCAAGCGTTGCGGCGGGCACGATCTGCGAGACGGTGCTGAACGGTCTGGGCGTAAAGGTCTACACCCATATTGCCGAGTGTGCAGGCGTGCAGGACGCACCGCTTTCCAGCGCTGCGGGGCTGGTCATGCCTGACCCGCAGCCCGGACACTTTGCGCTGCTGGATGCGTCGAAGGAGGAGGCCATGCAGGCGGCTATCCGCGCTGCGGGCAGCGAGGGCGACAGCGTCGGCGGCATTCTGGAAACGATTGTGACCGGTCTGCCCGCGGGCATCGGCGAGCCGTGGTTCGACAGCGTTGAGAGCGAGCTGGCCCACCTGATGTTCGCCATCCCGGCCTGCAAGGGCATTGAGTTCGGCGCGGGCTTCGGCTTTGCCGCAATGCACGGCAGCGAGGCCAACGATCCGTTCACGATGCGGGACGGCAAAATCGCCACCGCCACGAACAAGAACGGCGGCATCAACGGCGGCATCACCAACGGTATGCCCATCGTGTTCCGCACGGTGCTCAAGCCCACGCCCAGCATCTATAAGCAACAGCATACCGTGGATTATATCGGCAGGACCGATGCGGAGCTGCAGATCAAGGGCCGCCATGACCCCTGCATCGTGCCCCGCGCCGCCGTCGTGCAGAACAGCCTGACGGCGTTCGGACTGCTGGACCTTCTGACCGTGCGCTACGGCACGCTGGCCCAGAAGCACGGATTCCCCAAAGTGTAAAAACAGGAAGTGAAGAACTATGCAGCAACCGCTGTACGGATTGATCGGCGGCAAGTTGGGCCACAGCTACTCCAAAATCATCCATGAAAAAATTGCAGATTACACCTATGAGCTGCTGCCCCTGCCCACCGAGGCCGAGGCCCGCACCTTTATGGAAAGGCGCGCCTTTGCGGCCATCAACGTGACGATCCCCTACAAGCAGTTTGTCATCCCCTACTGCGACGTCGTTGACCCGAAGGCGCAGTCCATCGGCGCGGTGAACACGATTGTGAACCGTGACGGGAAATTGTATGGGTATAACACCGACTACGCGGGCTTTGCCTATCTGGCCGGGGTCCACGGCGTAGATTTTGCGGGCAAGACCGTGCTGATCCTGGGCACGGGCGGTACGCACTCGACGGTCACGGCGGTCTGCCGCGACGGCGGGGCTAAGGAGATTCTGACCGCCAGCCGCACCGGCAAGGGCGATGCCCTGCTGTACAGCGAGGCCATGCACCGCCCGGATGTGCAGATCATCGTCAACACGACGCCCTGCGGCATGTTCCCGAACGTGGGGCAGTGCCTTATCGACCCGAAGGCGTTCCCCGCGCTGGAGGCCGTGCTGGATGTGGTGTACAATCCCTTCCGCACCGAGCTTTTGCTGCGGGCCGAGGACTGCGGCGTGACCGCGGCGGGCGGCTTTGAGATGCTGGTGGCGCAGGCTGTGTTTGCCACGGAGCACTTTACCGGCAGACAGCTGGACACGGCAGCCATCATCCCGGCGGTCAGCCGCGAGCTGCGGCACCAGCTGGCGAATGTCTCGATCATCGGGATGCCGGGCTGCGGAAAATCCACCGTCGGCGCGGCGCTGGCAAAGCGCCTTGACAAGAAATTTGTAGATCTGGACGCTGAAATTGAACGCCGCACCGGGCATAATATCCCCGACATCTTTGCCCAGGAGGGCGAGGACGCGTTCCGCCGCTATGAGGCGGACGTGCTGGCCGAGGTCGCCAAGGGCAACAGTCAGGTCATCGCCTGCGGCGGCGGGGTCATCAAGAGCCCGGCCAACACCCGCGCACTGCGCCAGAACGGCCCCGTGCTGTGGGTGCGCCGCCCGCTGGAGGCGTTGGCTACCGGCGGACGCCCGCTCTCCAAGGGCGGCGCGGCCTTAAAGCAGCTTGAAGCCGAGCGCACGCCGCTGTATGAGGCCGCCTCCACCGTCGTGCTGGAAAATTACGGTACGCTGACCGCGGCAGTGGATAAGGCGGTACAGCTGTTTGAGGCGGACGAGAGACTGTGAAAGCCTTCCCCCTCGGGGGAAGGTGGCGCAAAGCGCCGGATGAGGACAGAGCTCCCGAGGCCCGCCGAGAAGGAGCAGTGCCCGCAAGGTTTGCCCTCATCAGTCCGCTGCGGCGGACAGCTTCCCCCGAGGGGGGAAGCCTTCAGGCGGCGGGCCGATGCTTGGCATCGGTCCCTGCAACGCAATATTCTATAGAGCATAAAAAGTATATAAAGTATATAAGAAAGAGGCTCCCATGATTATTTCCACTAAAAAAGGTACGCCCCAGGTCGAGCTGGATCGCATTGTCGATAACTTCGAGAAGCAGGGCCTGTCCGTCACGCTGATCCGCGGTACCGACTACAACGTCTTTGGCCTTGTCGGTGATACGACGAAAATTGCCGAGAAGGACGTGCTGGCAAACCCCTGGGTCGAGAACGTGACCCGTGTGTCTGCCCCTTATAAGCGCGCCAACCGCCTGTTCCACCCGGAGGATACTGTCGTGGACATCAACGGCGTCAAGGTCGGCGGCAATGCGCCCATCGCCGTTATGGCCGGTCCGTGCAGCATTGAGGGCGAGGAGCACACCATCAAGATGGCCAAGGCTGTCAAGGCGGGCGGTGCCAACTTCCTGCGCGGCGGCGCGTACAAGCCCCGCACGAGCCCCTACTCCTTCCAGGGTCTGGGCACCGAGGGCATCCTGGATATGGTCAAGGCCCGCGAGATCACCGGTCTGCCTATCGTCAGTGAGCTGATGGACGAGGTCCACATCCCCGAGTTCGAGGAATATGTGGACGTTGTGCAGATCGGCGCGCGCAATATGCAGAACTTCCAGCTGCTCAAGGCCGTCGGCAAGATGCACAAGCCCGTTCTGCTCAAGCGCGGCCTGGCGAATACCATTGAGGAGTGGATCATGTCCGCCGAGTACATCATGGCCGGCGGCAATGAGAACGTTATCCTCTGTGAGCGCGGCATCCGCACGTTTGAGCGCGCGACCCGCAACACGCTGGACCTGTCCGCCGTGCCGGTCATCAAGGAAAAAACGCACCTGCCCATTATCGTTGACCCCAGCCACGCCACCGGTGATTATAAGTACATCGAGAGCATGGCTTTGGCTGCTGTGGCCGCCGGTGCCGACGGTCTGGAGATCGAGGTCCACAACGACCCGCCGCACGCCTGGAGCGACGGCGCCCAGTGCCTGAAGCCGGATAAGTTCGCCGATGTGATTGCCAAGTGCCGCAAGGTCGCTGCAGCCATTGGCCGGGAGATGTAAATTGGACGCGAAAATTCATGTCAGCCGCTTAGGCGGAACGACCACGGTGCCCCCCAGTAAAAGCGCAGCGCACCGTGCGGTGCTGTGCGCCGCATTGGCGGAGGGCACCAGCCATATCACGAATATCGAGTACAGCAAGGACATCCGCGCCACGCTTGGCGCGGCGGCCCAGCTGGGCGCAAAAATCACCGAGGAGGCTCACTCCGTGACCATCAAGGGGCACGGGACAGCGGGTGGCTTTGTGACGGTGACACGCCCGGTTTTCTGCAACGAGAGCGGCTCCACACTGCGGTTCATGATCCCGCTGTTCAGCCTGACGGCCCAGAAGGTGCGCTTTACCGGCGCGGGGCGGCTGTTTGACCGCCCGCAGGCCATCTACCAGATGCTGTTTGAGCGCCAGGGCCTGCAATTTGAGCAGACGCCCGAGGGCATCACGATCTTTGGACGGCTGCGTCCCGGCGGGTTCACTCTGCCCGGCGACGTGTCCAGCCAGTTCATCAGCGGTCTGCTGTTTGCCGCGCCGCTGATGGAGTCCGAGAGCAGCATCGAGGTACTGGCCCCCTACGAGAGCCGCTCCTACGTGGATATGACGGTTGACGCCATGCAGCAGTTCGGCGTCAAGGTCACGAGCCGCGCACGCAAAAACGGCAGTGTGATGTACCGCGTGGCCGCGCCGCAGCGGTATACGGCCAGCGATTTTGCCGTCGAGGGCGACTACAGCCAGGCCGCGTTCCTGGCCGTGCTGGGCTGCGTCATCGGCGGCATCACGGTCACGGGGCTGAACCCCGACAGCCAGCAGGGCGACAAGGTCATTCTGGACATTTTAAAGCGCTGCGGCGGCAAATTCAAGCCCGTCGAGGGCGGGCTGCACTTTGACCGCAGCCTGCTGAAGGCGACGGAGATCGACCTGGCGGACTGCCCTGATTTAGGGCCGATCCTCTTTACGCTCGGCTGCTTTTGCAGCGGTGAGACGGTCATCCGCAATGCGGGCCGCCTGCGCCTGAAGGAATCGGACCGCATCGAGGCCATGCAGACCGAGCTGCGAAAGATGGGCGCGCGCATCGAGGTGGACGGTGACACCGTGCACATCCAGGGTGTGGCGCTCCACGCGCCGAACGCGCCGCTGTCCGGCCACAACGACCACCGCATCGTCATGGCGCTGGCTGTGGCGGCGATTGCCAGCGGCCTGCCCGCCCTGCTCTGCGGGGCCGAGGCCGTGGACAAGAGCTGGCCCGCGTTCTGGAGCGTGCTGCGCGGTCTTGGCGCCAAGGTGGAGCTGAACACCGACAAACAAGAAGAATTTGACATAAAGGCGTGATTTCCTATGCTGGATAAAAGCAAAACCTACCTGATCGTCGGTCTGGGCCTGCTGGGCGGCAAGTACGCGCAGGTGCTGAGCCAGAAGGGCTACAATGTGACCGGCATCACCCACAGCCAGTCAACGCTGGACTATGCCTTGCAGCATGACTACATCCGCGCCGGTAAAAATGCGGATTTTGAGGATCTGGTAAAGGAGGCCGACTGCATCATCTTCGGCCTCTACCCCACCGTGCTGCTGGACTGGGTCAAACAGTACGGTCAACTCATCCGCCCCGGCACGATGGTCACGGATGTGTCCGGCGTCAAGCGCGGTGTGGTTGAGCCGGTGCAGGCCGCCCTGCCGGAGGGTGTGGAATTTATCGCCAGCCACCCGATGGCGGGCCGCGAGACGAGCGGCATCGCCCACAGCGCCGAGGTCAACTTTGCCCCCGCAAACTTCATCATCACCCCGACGGAAAAGAACAGCCAGGCGGGCATCGACTGGTGCCGCGACCTGGCCGCGGAGCTGGGCTTCAAGCGCATCAGCGTGCTGACCCCCGCCGAGCACGACCACATGATCGGCTACGTCAGCCAGCTCTGCCATGCCATTGCCGTCAGCCTGATGTGCGCGTCCGATAACTCGGAGCTGGCGAACTACACGGGCGACTCCTTCCGCGATTTGACGAGGATTGCCCATATCAACGACAAAATGTGGGCGGAGCTGTTCCTGTGGAATAAGGACAACCTGATTTCCGAGATCGATATGTTTGAGAGCGCCCTGCAGGATATGCGGGAAAAGCTCGTCCGCGATGACCGCGAGGGGCTGGAGGAAATGTTCCGTCTGTCCACAAAGCGCCGGGAAGCGTTTGACAAGAAATAAAAAATGCTGCTGTCTCAAGCGGACAGCAGCTTTTTTATTTGGCTCATGCAGGGGCGGAGGCTTGCATCCGCTTGCGTCAGCCGGTGTGAACTGTGCCGACGCGGAGTATGGTTACATGTGCAGACGCTTTACGATTTCGTTTTTCAGGGCTCTGCCGCGGAAGATGACAAGGCCCAGAAACGTGATGACGCTTACGATCAGGCAGATGACCCACGGCAGACTGTGGGCGTCCAGCCTGCCGGAATAGTCAATGCGGAAGAACAGCAGAATGTACGGCAGGACGCCGATGCCGATGTTCATGAGCAGATACACGAGCGCGTTTGCTGTAAAACGGCTGCGCAGGAAGGCAAAAATAAAGTTGCAGACCAGCGCTGCACAGCACAAAATCGGCACGACGAGGTCCAAGCTGTACCCCGTGTAGCCGTTGAACCAGTCGGTAAAGACGAGCAGCGCCGAGACGAGCAGCAGCAGATTGAAGATCTGCCGCGGGCCGTTGAAGCGGCGGCGCAGCACGGCGCGCAGCACCCGCAGGACCGCCACGGCCCAGACGGCCATCAAAATGCTGAAATGACGGTGGGGCGTGTCTTCCATCAGCAGGAAATCAAAGGCACCGGCTACGACGATGAGCGCTGACAGCACGAACGCCACGACCTTATACAGCAGGGATGCGCGGTGGATGCGCGGGGCCGTTGCCGGAAAATACGGCTCTCCGGCGGGGCCGGACAGGCGGTTCTGGCACAGCGGGCAGTAGGCAGTGTCCCCGCCGACCCTGATATGGCAATGCGGGCAGGTATTCATCTTTCCACCTCCGTAGCGTACAGGGTAACATCCAGCCCATCCTTGGCAAACTCCCGGTAAAGGCGCTGCAAAATGGCGGTGCTGCGCAGGGCAGAAGCAGTGCCCAGCACAAGGTCGTCCCCGTAGGAGCAGACCACAGTGAACAGCGTCTTACAGCTGGAAAACGCTGCAAAATCGTGGATATAGGGCTTCATACCCTCCGGGATGCTGACCCGGCCCATGTTGGAGACAACGGCGGAGACATGCCGGTCTTCCAGATTGGTGAAAAACTTGACCGCCGCGTTTTTGATGACCAGCGGAACCGGGCGGATGCCGGGTATATGTTCCAGTTTTTCATACGCATCCATCTGGGCGCGAATGTTCTCGGGCTTTAAAACCTCTTTCAGCTTGGCATCAAAGACCGGGGCAACGGTTTCCAGCGTGTCCTCGGGCGTCAGCGTATGAGCGATGTAGACCGAGTTGAAGAAGTTGCGCGCGGTCTCGCTGGGATAGTAGTTGCGCAGGTTGACGGGCAGGCTGATGCAGATCGGCTTTTTGCGTTCCAGTGCGGGCATATCGTGGTAGATGGCCAGCATGAAAGACGCGCCCAGGTAGCTTGTCATCGAAACGCCCAGCGCGTGGGAACGTTCCAGCACCTGTTTAGAGCTTAAATGTCCTTCAAAAAACTGCAGCTGGCTGTAGGGCAGAAAACCGTGCGGGTGGTACACTTTGGGCTTTTCAGCGGGTTTCTTCCGCTTGGTGCCCTCATAAAAATTGCGGAAGCTGTCCTGTGCCATATCCCCGGCGGAGGCGCTGTTTGGCGAGGGAACGTTCTCCATTTCACCGGGATGGCGCAGCGCCAGATAGTTGCGCACGATGGACTTTAAGTAGAGCAGGCCGCCGTTGCCGTCCGTAAGGGCGTGGAACATTTCCAGGTTGATCCGCGCCCCGAAATACGTTACGCGGTAGATCAGCTTATTGCGGCGCTCCGGCGTGTACAGAGGTGCGCAGGGGGCTTTGGTTTCCGGCTGGGCGGTGGGCAGCTGGTCGGTGGACTCAAAATAATGCCAGAACAGACCGCGGTGCAGCGTGACCTGAAACTGCGGCCATTCCTGTGCGGTGCTGCGCAGGGCCTCATTCAGCGTATCGGGGTCGATCTCCTCGTTCAGTGTGCAGGAGATACGAAAGACCCGCGGGTCGCGCTGGGACACCGTAGCCAGAAACACCTTGGCGACGTTATCGACTTTATACCAGGAATCGGACATGAGCATGGTCCTTTCTTTTGTGGCTGTACGGGAGAGGCTGCCTTCCGGGAACTCCTACTTTCTTTACGGGCTATAGCCCGCTCAAATGATCCTCTGCACAAATCGCCCCGCGCTCTCCATTGCGACGGCGGCTCTGCGGATCGGCATCTGCTGGAATACATGCCAGCACTCGGGGTAGACTTCCAGTTGGGCGTACACCCCTGCCTTCTGCAGGTTCTCCACAAGGCGCTCACTGTCGGACTTCAGGATTTCGTTTGTGCCTACCTGTACCAGCGTCGGGGGCAGACCGCGCAGGTCGGCAAAGAGCGGGCTGTAGCACGGGCGCGACCAGTCGGCATCGGGGCCGGTGTAGGCCTCGCGCACGGCGGCGATGTACTCCATCGTCAGCATCGGGTCCAGTGCCTTGCAGGTGCGGTAGCTCTTTCCGCTGGCCGTCATATCGGTCCATGGGCTGAACAGCACCAGCCCGCGCGGCTGGGCACGGCCCTGCTCCTTCAGCTTTAAAGCCAGCTCCAGCGCCAGGTTGCCCCCGGCGGAGTCGCCCGCGACGATAACGTCCCGCGCACCGTAGCCCATATACATTAAATAATCCCACATCGCCACGGCATCCTCAATGGCCGCAGGGAACGGGTGCTCCGGCGCAAGGCGGTACTCAAACGAGAGCACGTCAAACCCGGTAGCCAGCGCCAGCTTGCTGGCCAGAATGCGGGCGTACCCCAGCTGGCCGCAGGTGTAGCCGCCGCCGTGGCAGTACAAAACGGCGTGGCGGCGGTCATGGCCGTGCTCCAGGCTGACCCACTCGGCGGGGATGCTCCCCACTGTCAGGCTGTCGCTGCGGATGCCGATGCCCGGCGTGACGAGCCGCGCAAACAGCTCCTCCGCGGCGCGCTGGCGCTCCAGATCCTCGGGCGTTGTCGAGGTGTGGTCGCTGATGCTGTGCACGGCCTTGATGGCCCGCATCATCGGGCCGAGGTCGTCGGGGTTCTGCTCCTGCTGGGGCACCAGCGTTTTGATGACAGCTTCGAGCCGCTGGCTCAAATCATTTTTCCTTCTGGACATGGCAGCTCCTTACAGCTTGGCCAGCAGCCGCGTCCATACGGTGCGCAGCAGTGGCGGATGTGCGGCGGGCAGGCCGCACAGGCGGTAGATTTTGTTCAGCGGCGGGAAAACCCCACGCCTGGCATAGCCATTGTAAATCAGCTTCAGCTGGCGGTCCTTCGCCGCACCCGGCAGATGCAGGATGCAGACGGGGTCGAGTGTATAATTTGTCGATACATAGTAGAAATGCCCGCCAAGCCAGTAGCGGAAGATATAGGCATTTGCAGCGCGCACAGGTTTACCGGCCAGCAGACTGCGGTAGGCGGCACCGCACCAGATGGCCTCGTCGCCCTCCCTCGGGGTGATGCCCTTTGCCTGCAGCTCTTCAAAATAGTCACGGCACAGCGACATAAAATCGGCCAGCCGCGCCCTGCTGCCCGCGACAAGCTCGCCGCCGAAGTGCGTCAGCGTGTGCGGTGCGCCGTCCGGCTCTACCGCATCCAAGCAACGGCTGATGGCGGCGGTCATCGTCTGGCTGGCGGCGTGGGGGACCTGATACAGCAGCACGGCCTCGTCGCATTCCCGCCACAGATCGTCCAGCGGGCGCTGGGTGAAGGTGTCGAGGTCGAGCATCGCCGCGCGGGCAAAGTTGCGGTTTTCCAGCACCCACGCCATGGCGCAGAGCTTGTAGTAGGCCAGTGCCCAATTGGTGTCGGCGGGCACGCGGTAGGTGGTAAACGGGCAGTCCCAGATCTCGACGCCGCCCTGCGTCAGCTGGCTGCGGAACGGCTCCGGCACGGGAGCATTCGTCAGCAGGGCCACTGTGCAGGCAGGGTTCTGCGCCTTGGCGCTGCACAGCGCCACGACGGTGCAGCGGTCATAGACCGTGCGGCCCAGATTGGCGGCGTCCCCCTCGCGGTAGCCGTCCAGCGTGGCGAATGCGCCGAAAATCAGATTTTCCATGGACAGACCCCTCCGTTACACACATATACACCTTTATTATAGTCATTTTGGGGGTAGATGTCTATGGCTATCTCCTGCAAAATGCGCGGGAGCGACGGAAAAATAACTTTTTTGTGTGCAGACCTTGCCGAATTTTGTCATACCCTTTATAATGTTTACAGATGTAAAATTTTTATGAAGCGGCATCGCCACAGGCTGTGCCGCGCGGAGCAGTGTTTTTTATGGCGTTTTCTTCGGTGCAATTTCTGTTCATTTTTCTGCCGCTGTCGCTGGCGGTCTACTGGCTGTGCCCCAAGTGGCTGCGCAATGCCGTGCTGGCTGCGTTCAGTCTGCTGTTTTTTGCGTGGGCGGGCTTAAAGGGCGCGGCCATCCTGGTGCTGCTGGCCGGTATCAACTGGCTGGGCGGGCTTTCGCTGGGGAGGCTGGCCCACAAAAGGCCGCTGCTGATTTTGTTGATCTTGCTGGATCTGGCGGTGCTGGGCGGCTTTAAATATGCGGGCTTTGCGGCGGAGACGGTCAACGCCCTTGTGCCGGGTCTGCTGCCGGTGCTCTCCCCCGCCCTGCCGCTGGGGCTGAGCTTTTACGTGTTCACGGCCATCGGCTACTGTGCCGATGTGGCCGCGGGCAAGGTGGAATCGGAAAAGAACCCTATCCGTTTTGCGGTGTTCCTCGCGTTCTTCGGCCACGGGCCGTCCGGGCCCATTGTGCGGTACGGCCAGCAGGCCCCGCAGCTGGACCCCGGCAGCGAGACGCGCCGCGTCTCGGCGGACCGCTTCTGCTACGGCATCAAGCGGCTCGTGCTGGGCCTTGCAAAAAAGGCCATCATCGCCGACCAGCTCGCTTTGATTTACGCCAAAGTCGCGTCGGTCCCGGCGGCCACGCTGCCCGCGCCGATCCTCGTGCTGGGCTACACGGCCTACATGATGCAGCTGTATTTTGACTTTTCCGGCTACAGCGATATGGCCATCGGCATCGGTGAGTTCTTCGGCATCACGCTGCCGGAAAACTTTGAGTATCCGTATCTTGCCTGCTCCGTCGGCGAATACTGGCGGCGCTGGCATATCTCGCTGTCGAGCTGGTTCCGCGACTACGTCTACATTCCGCTGGGCGGCAGCCGCTGCCGCCTGCGCCGCACCTGCCTGAACCTGCTCATCGTCTTTGCGCTGACCGGTCTGTGGCACGGCGCGGCGTGGCAGTATGTGGTGTTTGGTCTGCTGCACGGCATAATTTTGTGCATGGAGCGCCTGGGCCTGCGCCGGGCGCTGGAGCAGCTGCCGCGACTGTTCCGGCACCTGTACACGGTGGTGCTGCTCTGGCTGACGCTGGTGATCTTCGGTGCGCCGGGCCTGCCCGAGGGGCTGGCCGTGCTCAAGGGCGTTTTTACATGGCAGAGCGGGGCCAAGGGCTATACGCTGGCGGCCTTTGCGGACAACAAGCTGCTGCTGATTTTAGCGGCGTCCTTCCTGCTGTGCGGCCCCGTGCAGGCGCTGTGCCCCAAGTTGAAGGCGGCTTTGTACGCGAAAAAGGCACCGTCCCCTGCCGGGATGGCGGGGCTGCTCGTGCTGCTGTTTCTGGGACTTATGCGCGTCACGGCAGGCACCTACAGCGCGTTTATTTATTTTCAATTTTAAGGGAGGTGCAGAGCCATGCGTAAAGCGGTCAAAATTGGCTTTATCGGCGTGTTCTGCGCCGTCATCGGGCTGGCGTTCCCGGTGTTCAACATTTTTTCCAAGCAGCTGTCGATGGACAGTCACGAAAACCGCCTGATGACCGGCCTGCCGCAGGTGCTGCAAAGCCCGCTGCGGGAGCTGCCGCGCAATCTTGACAACTTTCTGGTCGATAACTCGCCGTTCCGCTATCAGTTTGTGCTGGTGAACGCCGGGCTGGACTACGCGCTGTTCGGCACGAGCCAGAGCGACCAGGTGCTGCCCGGCAAGGACGGCTGGCTGTTCTACAAGGACGGCCCCAACGCCGCGCAGCCGATGGCAAACTATCAGGGGCTGGCCGAGCTGAACGACAGCGCCGACACACTGGCTGAGGCCAGCGCGGGCTTGCAGATCTTGAGTGATAATTAAGAGATGCGGACCAAATGACCTTTGCAGAGATCGAACTCAAGATTGCTGACTTTGCGAAGCGCGCCAAAGACGGCAAGTTGACGCTTGAAGAGCTGACCGGCGGCACATTCACGATTTCCAACGGCGGTGTGTTCGGATCCTTGTTCTCTACGCCGATCATCAACCCGCTCAGTCTGCAATTCTCGGCATCCATGACTCGAAACCTCGTACCGTGGCAGAAACGGAGAAGTCGTTATTCGTCCGATGAACTACTTTGTCGATGAGCTACGACCATCGAATTATTGACGGACGTGAAGCCGTTTGGTCGACTCGTGCGATGAAGAAGCCTCGAAGATACCGGCTCGTTTACTCTTAGATCTTTAAGGAGCGGTCATGAAAGATGATATTCAGACTTTTGACGTCGTCGTCATCGGCGCCGGTCCCGGAGGATATGTTTCTGCGATCAGAGCAGCACAGCTCGGCCTGTCGGTATGCTGCATTGATGATTGGGTCAGCGACGGCAAACCTGCACCCGGAGGTACCTGCACTAATGTCGGCTGCATTCCCTCTAAGGCTCTTCTTGCGAGCAGCTGCCTGTTCGAAGAGATCAGAGACAAAGCTTCCGAGCATGGCATTCACGTCGAAGAACCTTCAATTGATGTCCCGACGATGATTGCCCGCAAGGCTAAGATCGTTCGACAGACCAATGACGGAATTCTTTATCTTTTCCGCAAGAACAAAATCACATTCTTAAGCGGTCGCGGATTCTTTGTGACTTCCGACGAAGACGGCTATTTGATCGGTGTGGAAGGCAAAGACGAAACACGCGTGTTTGCTAAGAATGTGGTGCTTGCTACGGGCAGCAGACCCAGACAGTTCCCGGGCGTTCCCTTTGACGAAGAACGTATTCTCTCCAACGAAGGCGCACTGAATTTAAAGAGCGTTCCTTCCACCTTAGGCATTATCGGCGCCGGCGTGATCGGCCTCGAACTCGGCAGTGTCTGGAAACGCCTCGGTGCCGATGTCCGAATTCTTGAAGCCATGCCTACGTTTCTGCCTTTTGCAGATTCTGCAGTGAGCAGAGAAGCCCTGAAGGCCTTTAAGCAGCAGGGCGTCGATATGGAATTCGGCGTTCACATCGACAGCATCAAAAATGACGGTGACCGTGTCATTGTCCAATATAAAGATAAGGACGGAAAAAACAGTGAAATGTGGGTTGACCGCCTGATCATTTCTATCGGCCGCGTTCCGTTCACAGCAGCCTTGGATGCGCCAGTCGTCGGTCTTAAGCTCGACGAAAGAGGTTTTGTTGAAGTTGATGCAGAAAACCGCACGAACCTTCCTCGGGTGTGGGCGATCGGTGACCTCGTCAAAGGGCCGATGCTTGCGCATAAGGCTGAAGAAGAAGGTGTGGCGGTTGCAGAAAGAATTGCAGGACGCAAAGCGATAACGCACATTGAACGTGTGCCTTCCGTGATTTACACCGAACCGGAAATTGCCTGGGTCGGCAAGACCGAAGAGGAATTGAAGAACGCCGGAAGGGCCTATAAGGTCGGCGTCTTCCCGTTCATGGCAAACGGTCGGGCGCGAGCCGTCGGTGAAACGCAGGGCTTTGTGAAGATGCTGGCAGATGCGGAGACCGATATGGTTTTAGGTATGCACATCATCGGTCCGCAGGCCGGCGAGCTGATCGCGCAGGGCTGTGACGCTTTGTCTTTCGGCGCAACGGCAGAGGACATGGCACTGATCTGCGATCCTCATCCCACTTTTAGCGAGGCTATCAAAGAGGCAGCCTTGGCGGTAAATAAAGAAGGGATTAACTTTTAGTTAGAATAATAAGACCTGGGAATAACAAATCTCAGGTCTATTTTTTTGCTTTGGCCGCACACCATTCAGGAGCTTATCGGATGCGAATCCCGCTTATTCTTCTCACTCTAGGCTTGCTCAGCTTTAACGCATGTGCCGTGGAGCCGCCGTCGACCGAACCTTTTGCCAAGAGGTACGATCCGCACTCCATTACGACCGCGGCTCGCGCCAGAGAAGTGATTGCGGCTTACGACAATGAAAAGAGAGCCTGGGAGAACTGGTACAAAGAAGAAACAGCTCAATGCTACCGCAACTTCTTTGTGACCTATTGCTTGGACAAAGCCAAGTCAGAACGCACCGAGCACATCAATGAAGCTCGCCGCGTTTGGCTCGTAGCCAGAGACTTCCTGAGGAAGGAAC
>ENA-OQMN01000023-OQMN01000023.1-human-gut-metagenome-genome-assembly--contig:-NODE-23-length-73745-cov-9.084164_pt1 | contig 73745 bp, 66 predicted proteins | sample MGYA00242765_ERZ504861 | MGnify/ENA primary metagenome ERZ504861 (study PRJEB26092, sample SAMD00036417) | human gut metagenome | host: Homo sapiens | study: EMG produced TPA metagenomics assembly of... | reverse complement strand
GGCATGATAAATGCAGGATTCGTTGTTTTCGGCATGTCAAACGCACCGCGTCGGCCGTCGGGGAAACGGATGGCCAACGCGGCGGGAGCGGGCCGAACCCGTTACACGATCCGACGGCCCGCACACCACACCGCGGTCACGGTGAGCGTGCCGGGATTGGTGAGCAGCAGGTCGGCGGCGTAGCCGGGGGCCACCAGGCCCAGCGGCGCGCCGGTTACGGGGTTCGGCCGATCAAGGCCGAGCGCATGCGCCGGGGTGAGCGTGGCGGCTTCGAGCGCGTCGGTCAGGCCCATGCCGAGCTCGCGCACGGCGCGCTGCACCGCCACTTCGAGGATCAGCGTCGAGCCGGCGATCGCGCCGTTCGACACCAGCCGGGCGTGGCCGCCCACCACGTTGACGTCCAGCGCGCCCAGTTTGTAGGCGCCGTCCGCACAACCGGTGGCGGCCATCGCGTCGGTGACGAACGCAATGCGATGCGGCGCGAAACCCAGTGCCAGGCGAAGCGCGGGATTGGCCACGTGGAAGCCGTCGTTGATCAGCTCGATCGTGACGCGCGGATCCTCGACCGCGGCCGGAATCGGGCCGGGCTCGCGGTGGTGGATGCCGTTCATCGCGTTGAACATGTGCGTCATGATGCCCGCGCCGGCGTCGATCGCCCGGCGTGCGACGTCATAGTCGGCGTCACAGTGTCCCACGGCGGGGACCACGCCGGCCGCGGCGAAGCGCCGGATCGCGTCCATGCCGCATTCGCGCTCGGGGGCGATGGTGATCTGCCTTAGCGTGCCGTCGGCGGCCTCAAGCAGACGCTCCACGCGCTCCGGGGTCGGATCGCACAGGCAGTTCGGGTCATGCGCCCCCTTGCGGGCCAACGCCAGGAACGGCCCCTCCAGATGCGAGCCGAGCACGTCGGGCCGCGTTGCCATCACGGACCTGACGCATTCGAGGTTCCGCGCCATCACATCCAGCGGATTGGTGATCAGTGAGAGCACCTGGCGGGTGGTGCCGTGCAGCATGTGGTACGCGCGCGCCACGGCGATGCCCTCGGCACCGTCGTCGAACGAACGCTCCCAGGCGCCATGCGCATGGATGTCCACGTAGCCGGGCGTCACGAGCATGCCGCCGGCATCGACCTCGGCGACCTGGTCCCCGCCGCTGAGATGGGCGATGCGGGTTTCAAGGTCAGCGTCGCTCGTGCCCACGGCGTCGATTACGCCGTCCGTCACGCTCACCCATGCGTTGAGCTGCACGCCACGCGCATCGGCCTTGACTGCATTGCGAATGACGAAGGTTCCCGCCCTGGCGGCGAGCGCATCCGCGACCATCGTCGCCTGATAGCGTTTTTGCATCTGCGTTTCCTCAGATCTTCTGCCAGGCGGGCTTGTGCTCGTAGGAATACCGGTAGTAGTCCTTGCCGCGCAGTTTCGAGGCGGCCGCCTCGTCCACGATGATCGTAGCGTGCGGGTGCAGCTGCAGGGCGGATGCCGGGCAGTACGAGCTCACGCCGCCCTCCACGGTCTCCGCGACCGCCTCGGCCTTGCCCGCGCCGAACGCGAGCAGCACGAGGTGGCGGGCCTTCATGATCGTGCCGATGCCCTGCGTGATGCAGTGCGTGGGCACCTGGTTGATGTCGTTGTCGAAGAAGCGCGCGTTGTCGATGCGGGTCCGCTCGGTCAGCGTCTTGACGCGAGTGCCCGAGGCAAGCGACGATCCGGGCTCGTTGAAGCCCACGTGCCCGTCGGTACCGATGCCCAGAATCTGTACGTCGATGCCGCCCGCGGCCTCGATCGCCGCGTCATATGCCGCACCGGCGCCGGCGACCTTGTCGCCGTCCTCCAGCGCGGTGCCGTTCAGCGCGTCGCCCGGCACGTGCACCTTGGCCGGGTCCAGTCCCAGCGGCTCGACCACCGTGCGGTGGATGGTCGCATGGTACGACTCGGGGTGCGTCAGCGGCAGGCCAATGTACTCGTCGAGCGCGAAACCGCGCACCCTGGATACGTCGATTCCCTCGTCCCTGACGATTGTCGCGAGCGCCCGGTACGCCGCCAGCGGGCTCGAGCCCGTGGCCAGTCCCAGCACCGCGTCCGGCTTGGCCTTGATCAGATCGGCCACGCAACGGCCATACAGTTCGCCGGCCTCCTGCTCGGATTTGACGATGATCACTTCAGCCATGGCAATTCCTTTCGTATGAGCCTATTGGCGTTGCGCCGCACGAACGCCGCCACGCGCTTGCATGCGGGCGGGCATTCGCGCAACGCATATGGTTGTGCGGCAATCAGGCCTCAGTGGAGGCGGAAACCTCTTCGGGGGTGCGTTCCAGCTTCATGCCGCACTCCTCGAGCACGGTGGCGATGCGTTTCACATTCTCGCCCTTGAGCGGCAGCACCGGTATCAGGCATCTGGGTTCGGTGTCGAACCACGCCCAGCAGCGCCATTGCGGTCTTGAAGGCGCCCACTCCGGAGCCGAAGCCCGCCACGCCCTGCGGCACGGTGACGATGCGCATCAGCGCGGCCAGCCAGTCCTGCTCCTTCCTGACCGTGGCCCAGTCGCCGGCTTCGGCGGCCTTCCACATGCGTACGTAGCCGGTGGCCTCCACGTTGGCCAGGCCCGGCACGGAGCCGTCGGCGCCGGCCATGTAGGCACCGTCGACCACAACCTCCTGGCCCGTCAGCAGCGTGAGCGGATGGCCGGCCTTGGCGTTGTCGTCCACGAGGAAGCGGAAGGCCACGTCGTCGTTCGAGGAGTCCTTGACGCCTGCGAGCACGCCGTCCCTGCCCAGCTTGACCAGCAGGTCGCCCGGCAGCTTGGTATGCACGCACACAGGGATGTCGTAGGCGAACAGCGGCAGGTCCGGCACGGCGGCGTGAATCAGGCGGAAGTGGCGCTCCACCTCGGCCATGCCGCCCAGGGCATAGAACGGGCACGTGGCCACGATGGCGGACGCGCCGAGCTCCTTGGCCTCCTTCGCATGCTCGATCACGCGGTTGGTTTCGGTGTCGATGCAGCCGACGAACACCGGCACGCGGCCGTCCACGACCTGAATCACGGTCTGGATGATCTCGCGGCGACGCGCATCGGTGCTGAACGCCACCTCGCCGGACGAGCCGAGCGTGAACAGGCCGTCGACGCCGGCGTCGATCATGCGGTTGATCGAGCGGGCAAAGCTGGCCTTGTCCACTTCGCCGGAAGCGGTGAGCGGGGTGACGACGGGGGGAATGACCCCGCGGAATTGGGTTGCCATGAAGATGTGCCCCTTCTTTGAGGATTGTCTTTGAGGATTAAAAATGGACTGCTGAAATTATTCGGCGTTGGAATCGGGCGAACGCGATTTCAACGCGAGGAAGGCCTCACGCGCATTCGGCCGCGGTGGGATGCAGCAGCGAGGGCGCCGCGTCCATGAGGATCCTGGTGTACCCGTCCTGCGGGTTGCGCATCACGTCCATCGTCTTGCCGCGTTCCACGACGGTGCCGTGGTTCATGACCATCACCTCGTCGGAGATGTAGCGGACGGTTTGGATGTCGTGGCTGATGAACACCATCGACAGGCCGAGCGTCCTCTTGAGGTCCGAGAGCAGGTTGAGGATCTGTGCGCGCACCGAGACGTCCAGCGCGGAGGTGGGCTCGTCGGCGATGATCGCGTCCGGCTTGAGCGACAGGGCGCGGGCGATGGCGACACGCTGGCGCTGCCCGCCGGACAGCTGCCCGGGCAGGGCGCCCAGCACCGAGGTGGGCAGGCCGACCATGCGGATCAGCTCGTGGGCGCGCCTGTCGCGCTCCTCCTTGGAACCGAGCTTGTGGACCACCAGCGGGTCGAGCAGCTGGTCGATGACGCTCATGCGGGCGTTCAGCGCAGTCGCCGGGTCCTGGAAGACTACGGAGACCACGCGGCCGATGTCCATGCGCTCCTTGGCGGTGCGGTGGGTGACGTCCTGGCCCTTGAACAGCACCTTGCCGCTGGTGGCCTGCTGCAGGCCGCACATCACGTTGGCCGTGGTGGACTTGCCGCAGCCGGACTCGCCGACGATGCCGATGGTCTGGCCGGGCATGAGCTTCAGGTTCACCTTGTTGACCGCGGTGATCCTGTTCTTGTGGAACAGCCCCGATCCGGCGCGGGTGGTGAACACCACCTCGACGTCCCTGAGCTCGATAATCGGAACGTTGGGATCCTTCCTGGGGGTTTCGGCGGCGTGGCTCATCGGGCACCTCCTTCCTGGGTGGAAACTGTCGCCGCGGCGGGCGTGACGTCGGCATCGGCCGGCAGGGCGGCGTAATAGTGATGCGTGCCGGGCACCCGTTCGAAGATCGGGCGCGTGTTGAGGCCAACGTCCGGGTGGCTGGAGCGGGGAGCGAAGCGATCGCCCTTGGGGAAGTCGGCCGGGGACGGCACGGTTCCGGGCACCTGGTGCAGGCGCTTGGCCCCTGCCTCGATCGAGGTGACCGAGCCGAGCAGGCCGCGGGTGTACTCGTGGCGGGGATCGGTGAGGATCTCCTTGGTGGAGCCCTGCTCGACCACCTGGCCGGCGTACATCACGGTGATGGAATGCGCCACCTTGGCCACGAGGGCGAGATCGTGCGAGACGAAGATCATCGCGAAGCCGAGCTTTTCGCGCAGTTCGTTGAGCAGGTCGATGACCTGCTTCTGCACCGTGACGTCGAGCGCGGTGGTCGGTTCGTCGGCGATGATGAGCTTGGGGTCGCGGGTCAGGGCCATGGCGATGAGCACGCGCTGGCGCTGGCCGCCGGAGAGCTCGTGCGGGTAGGATTCCAGCGTGCGCTTGGGATCGAGGCCCACGAGCTCGAGCAGTTCCTCGGCGGAGCGGGTGCCGCCGCGGGAGGTGAGCTGCTTCATCTGCGACTTGATCAGCATCGAGGGGTTGAGCGAGGAGAGAGCGTCCTGGTAGACCATGGCGATTTCGTGGCCGCGCAGGGCGTTGTGTTCCTTAGGACTCATGCCGACGAGGTTCCTGCCGCCGAAGAGAATTTCGCCGCTGATCTCGGCCTTCGGGTCCAGCAGGCCCATGATGGCCAGCGAGGTGATCGACTTGCCGCAGCCGGACTCACCGACCAGGCCCATCGTCTCGCCCGGGCGCACCGCGAAGCTCACGTGGTCCACCACGTTCACGTCGCCGTGGCGCGGGAACTTGATGCACAGGTTCTTGACCTCGATGACCGGGGCGGCCGTGCTCGTCGGCTCGAACCGGTCGGTGCGCTTAAGTTCGGCCTCCTTGAGTGCGGCGAGGGAATCGGCCAGGGATTCGGCCTGCTCCCTGTAGGCGGCGACTGGGTCGGTCAGGAGGCGATCCTCCCTGCGCTCGGCCTCGGCGTCGGCGGCGGACTTGGTCACCGGGGCCGTCGGGGCGGCCACCATGGCGTCGGTGATGCCCTCGGACAGGATGTTGAGGCACAGCACGGTGATCATGATCGCCAGACCCGGGAACATGGCCTGCCACCAGTAGCCGAAGATCACGCCGGCCTTGGCGGAGGACAGGATGTTGCCCCAGGTCGGGGTGGGCTCGGGAATGCCCGCGTTGATGAAGGACAGCGACGCCTCGAACACGATCGCGTCGGCGACGGACAGGGTGGTGAACACCATGACCGGGGCGGCGATGTTGCGGGTGACGTGCTTGAAGAGGATCCACGGGGCGCGGGCGCCGGAGACGATGACCGCGCGCACGTAGTCCTTGCCGTACTCGCTGATGATGTTCGCCCTGACGATGCGGGCGATCTGCGGCACGTAGAGCACGCCGATCGAGATGATGATGCCGATCATCGACTGGCCGAGGATCGAGACGAACACGGCGGCGAGCGCGATGCCGGGCACGGACATGAACACGTCGATGACGCGCATGATGAGCTCGGAGATCCACGTGCGGGTCACGGCGGCAAGCGCGCCGATCAGCGAGCCGACGATGAGCGCGAAGACGATCGAGCTCAGGCCGATGACCAGCGAGTAGCGGGCACCGTAGAGCACGCGGGAGAGCACGTCGCGACCGAGATTGTCGGTGCCGAACCAGTGTTCGCCGGTGGGCGCCTGGTAGCTCATCGTGATCTCGAGCGGATCGTGCGGGGAAAGGACGGGTGCGAAGACGGCGCAGACGATGAGCAGCGCGATCACCACGAAGGAGATCTTGCTTCCCACGGTCATCTTGCTGAAGCGATTGAATTTGACGCCGGGCCTGCTTGCGGCCTCGGCCGCCTTGTTCTTGCCGAATAGCATCGTCACACCGTCCTGATTCGCGGGTTGATCAGCACATAGAGCAGATCAACGATGATGTTGATGATGATGAACGCGAGGGCCACGACGAGCACCACGCCCTGGACGAGCATCGGCTGGTTGCCGTTGATGCCGTCGAACATCGCGGTGCCCATGCCGGGCAGGGCGAAGATGACCTCGATGACGATCGCGCCGCCCATCAGGTAGCCGATCTTCATGCCGAGGGTGGTGACTGGGGTGATCAGCGCGTTGCGGAACACGTTGCGCGAGACGACCACGCTCTTGGGCACGCCCGCGCCGATGGCGGTGCGCACGTAGTCCTTGTCGAGCTCCTCGACCATCGAGGTGCGGATGATGCGGGTCAGCTGGCCGGCCACGGGCAGGCCGAGGGCGAAGGACGGCATGGCCATGCGGGCCAGGTACGCGCCGGGGTCCTGCGTGAACGGGACGAGGTCGCCGGAGCCGGGGAGCCACGCCATCTTGATCTGCAGCACGTAGATCAGCAGCACACCGAGCCAGAAGGACGGGGTGGCGATGGCGATGATCGAAACCACGCGGATGATCTGGTCGACCCAGGTGTCGCGGTACAGGGCGGCGAGCACGCCGAACACGATGGCGAACACGATGGCGATGATCAGGCCGATGAAGGTCAGCTGCAGCGTGACGGGGAACGCCTGGGCCACGCGGGCCGCGACGGAATCCTTGTTGACGCCGTACACGCCCATGTCGCCGCGGAACAAGCCGACGATGTAGTTGAAGAACTGCTGCCACCACGGCAGGTCATACCCCATCTCGTGGCGGAAGGCGGCCAGCGCCTCGGGGGTGGAGTTCTCGCCAAGCGCCGCGACGGCGGGATCGTACTGGGAGAAGGACATCAGGAAGAACACCAAAAAGGTGACCCCGAGTGCCATGAACGGCAAGGCGATCAGACGCCTGCCCAACAGTCGTAACAGATTGCTCACTGTAAAAGCTCCTATGCGTGCGCCATCGGCAGTTCAGATGCGCCGCGGGCGGGGCCGGGGCATCCGCACGTTCGCGGGACGCCCCGGTTGCCTTGCCGCCCGTTCGGTTCAGCCGGTGATGGCATATGTGGATTGCGTCAGTTCAGCTTGGCCTTGACCAGGTTGATGCCGGTGGAGCCAATGGCCTCCCAAGAGGAGAACGCGCCCTTCCTGACGGCCGTGGTTGTCTTGCGATGGAACAGCGGGTAGAGCGGCAGCTCTTCGGAGAGCAGGTCGAAGCACTGGTTCCAGTACTTCTGTCGTTCGGAATCGGAAGAAGCGGCAGTGGCCTTGTCCATCAGCTCATGTAGCTGGTTGTAGCCGTCAGAGCCCTTCCAGAAGGAGCGCTGCTTGGTCCAGGCGTTGTCGCCGTACCACCAGTTCATCAGCAGGTCGGGGTCGTTGCCGAACACAGAGGGATCGCCGGGGGCGAGGACCATCGAGTAGTCAGCGTCGTCCTTGTCCGTGATGGACGGGTACAGCGCGGAGGACTTCATCGACTGGATGTCGACGTTCATGCCGATCTCGGCCAAATCGTTCTTGATCTGCGGTGCGAGCTGGGTGATCCAGGAATGGTCGGTGGTGTACAGCGTGAAGCTGATCGGCGTGGTGACCCCGGCTTCGGCGAGCAGTTCCTTGGCCTTGGCCGTGTCCTTGGTGTAGACGTTCTTCGCCTGGTGGTAGTACTGCGAATCCTTGGGCAGGAAGCTCGTGGCCGCTTCGGCCTGGCCGCTCATCTGGTTGGAGATCAGCTTGTCCACGTCGATCGCGTAGAACACGGCCTGGCGCACGCGCTTGTCGTCGAACGGCTTCTTCTTGGTGTTGAACATCAGGAACGGCAGGTTGAAGCCCTGCGCGGTCTTCAGCTCGGAGCCGGACGACTGGAGGGTCTGGAGCGCCTGGGCCGGAACCATTTCCATGATGTCGGTCTTGCCGCCCTGCATGGCGGTGACGCGGGCGGTGTCGTCCACGGTCACGTTCCACACCATGTTCTTGGCCTGGGCCGGGTAGGAGCCGTTGTACAGGTCGTTCCTCTCGAATTTGACCTGCTGGTCGGTGATCTCGGCGTACTTCCACGGGTCCGGAGCCGATGGGCTTGTCCTTCAGGTCGGCATCGCTCATGGACGACGGGACTATCTGGATCAACGCCAGTCGCTGCTTGAAGAGCGGGAACGCCTTCTTGAGCTTGAACGTCACTTGGGTGTCGGACTTCGCCTCGACGGAATCGATGAAGTCAAGCATCGAAATGTACAGCGAGCCGGTGGCGGTGGTGCGCTGGTAGGAGCTGACCACGTCATTGGCGGTGACGGCGGTACCGTCGGAGAACTTGGCGCCGTCGCGCAGGGTGACCACGTACTCGGTGTCGGAGACCTTCTCCGGATCGCCCTTGGCAAGAGCGGCATAGGGCTCGTAGGTGCTGTAGTCCAGCGCGTACAGCGGTTCGGTGACGTGCCAGTTCGCGGCCATCGGCAGGGCGCCGGAGGTGGTGGACGGGCTGAAGTCGCGGCTCGCATAGGCAACCTGGGCGGTAATGGTGTCCGCCACGGCAGTTCCGGTCTTCGCGGCGGTCTGGGTGCCGCCACCGCATCCGGACAGCAGCATCAGGCTGGCGACGGCCGCGGCCACGGCGGCCTTGAACTTTCCGTTTCTCTTGATCATGCGATCTCCTCATCATTGAGTGAATTTCGAATCACCGTCCGACAGACGACGCGATCCTTTCCTAATTGCTTCATTGACCGTTCCCCGGCCTGCGTCCGCTTCGGCCTTTCCGCGTTACGGCGGACCATTGCGGTTTGTGCGGGACTCCTGCGGGGAACCACCAACATCGTTGTCGAACCTCCTTAATGGTAAGACGTCTGATGTCTGATTTCAAATCGGCGTGTTGAGGAATTCACTCGTCAAGGCCCCTCCGCGCTGATCTGCCTATACTTCACCAGCCTTGAATATCGGCAATATTTCGGGCTTCGCCGACCGTTATCGTTCCGAAAATGTTTGTTTACCATTCTGCAATAAGACATCTGACGTCTGTTAACATAACGGCAACTTTCGCCGCCGACGAACGCGGCAAACACGGGATATGGCGCCAAACGACAAGACCGCCGTGGTCCGTTCGACGGCATAGTCGAACGGACCACGGCGGCCCATGCCACGGGATGCCACCGCACCGGCATTCCGGCTGCGGCACCGGGCATGCAGCGTCACGGCCGCATGCCGCGAGGCATCACAGCTTCGCGGCGAACCAGCGCGTGATCGTCGTCGGATGCGTGATCGCGGTGCCCACCACGGCGGCCCACGCGCCGCATTCCATCACGCGGTGCAGCTGGTCGGGCGTGTGGATGCGCCCCTCGCACAGCACCGGCATGTCCGGGAACGCCTTGACCATCCGCTCGAGCAGTTCGAAGTCCGGGCCGTCGGTCTTGAGACGCTCACCGGTGTAGCCGGACAGCGTGGTGGAGATGATGTCGGTGCCGGCCTCGACCGCACGCTCGGCGTCGGCGAAACTGCCGCAGTCGGCCATCGTGATCACGCCCTCGTCGTGCAGTGCGTGCACGGTGTCGGCGTAGCTCAGACCGTCCGGGCGAGGCCTGCCGGTGGCGTCGATCGCCACGATGTCGGCGCCCGCGGCCGCGCAGCAACGGGCGTGGCGCAGCGTCGGGGTGATGTAGACGCCCTCGTCGCCCTCCTTCCAGATGCCGATCACCGGCACCTTCACCTGCCCCTTGATGGCAGCGATGTCGGCAAGTCCCTGGCAGCGGATGCCCACCGCGCCACCCTCCACCGCGGCCATGGCCATTTGGGCCATCGTCTCGGGGTGGCGCAGCGGCTCGCCCGGATACGCCTGGCAGCTGACGACAAGCCCGCCCCTGATCTTTTCGATTACCTGATGCATGATGCGCTTCCTTTCCTCATGCCTTGACATTGCTTCATATGGGTGTTGACGATTGCGCGACGAATTGCCGGAGAGCGCCGGCTCGGGGTCCTCCCGAGGGGAGTCCCAGCCCGGCGGCGGATCACGGGCGGCCCTGCGCGACATGCCTGCGCACGGCCACCGCGGCGCCGATCAGCGGAGCGGCGCCGCCCAGTTCGCCCTCCACCAGCGGCGCGGACCTGACCAGCTGCAATGCGGAATCCTCGAATCCCGCGCGCAGGGCGTTCCACCACAGGGGGCCGGCCTTGACCACCGACCCGGAAACGACGATGACGTCCGGGTCGATGAGATTGCCCATGCCGCCGATGCACTCGCCCAGCGCACGGGCGCTGTCCTCGATCACGCCGACGGCCAGGGGCTCCCCAGCGGCCGCGCGCGCCGCAACCTGGGAGCCGTCCGCCACCGGTTCGCCCTCTTCGGCATCGCAACGGGCGTTGTAGAGGTCTTTCAACCCGGTTCCCGACGCGACCGGCTCGATATGCCCTTCGCGGGTGCCGCACGAGCACAGGAATCCGCGGCCCAGGCCGCTCGGCACATGACCGGCGTGCCCGGCCACGCCATGCGCCCCGGAGAACAGCGTGCCGTCCACGACGATCGCGCCCCGATGCCGGTGCCCACGCCGATCGACAGTACGATGCCATGGCCGCGCCCGGCTCCGTAGCCCGCCTCGCCAAGCCCATGCGCGCCGACGTCACCGACCATGTGCACCGGCAGGTCGGTGACTTTGGCGAAGGCATCGTAGATGCGCTGCCCGCGCCAGCCGGGCAGTATGTCGGTGGCGGACACGATCACGCCGGTTCTGCTGTCGGGCACGCCGGCCGCCGCAATGCCGATGCCGCGGATGACGGCTCCCTCGTCGCGTGCCCGTGCGAGCTGCCGGGAGGCGAAGGCCGTCAGGCGTTCGCGGATGTCGTCTCCGCCGCGGGACGCCTCGGTGGGAATTTCGCACTGCGCCTCGACGCGGGGCTTCCGTCCGCAATCGGCGTGTGCGGAGTTTTCATCCGGCAGCGTCACGAATCCCGAGGCGATTTTGGTGCCGCCGATGTCAAAGGCCAGATACGTCGCCGCACCCGCGGCGACCCCGCTCACGCGCCGGCCCTTCCGGCGAGCACGGCGTCATGGATGCGCGCCAGGTATCCGAGCCGCTCCTCGGCCGTCGCATCCTTGGGCACGCACACCTTGGCGCCCAGGTAGGCGAGCGGTTCGCCCTGCTCCCCCGCGGCCTTCACCGCGACCCCGATCGCCGCCGCATCCATCAGCGACGTGGGTTCGTCCGGATTCATCGGCAGATGGCCGTCGATCCAGCCGTAGCCGTACTGGGTTTCCTCCGGGCCGGAGCCGGAGAACATCAGCCCGGCGAGCACGCCTGCCCCGGCCGCGGCCTCGATGTGTTCGACGGCAGTTTGCACCTTGCGTCCCTCCACCACGGATCGTCCCCAATTGACGGTCAGGCCGATGCCTGATTCGCGGCACAGCGCGATTTCGTCCTCAATCGGCAAAAAGCCTTTCTCCGGCTTCCGACCTTCGACGTAGGCGTCGCAGTGCTCGATGACCAGCTTGGCGCCGGACCAGTCCAGCTGCGCGAGGGCCTGCAACGAGGCGGTCATCGCGTCGCGGCTGGCAATGCGCGTGGGCGCCGTGTGGATTTCGACGAACTTGACGTCCTGGCTGCCCCGCCACTGCGCAAAGTCGGCGAGCGCGTCGCGCAGCTGCTTGAAGAACGCCAGAGCGAACCGGCGTCCGTCCTCGTCCGGGCTGGCCAGTCCGAAGTTCGGGTCCTTCCATACGTGCTGCATGGTGCCCGGAATGGCAGTGACCGTATTGTTCTTCCAATGCCTGGGCAGTTGGCCGGCAAGCCAGATGCGGTCGGCGGTTTCGGCAAGGTCCCCCGGGAAGGGGATCTCGGTGCCGTCGATCCAGGGCTGACCGCCCAGCAGATCGTAATAGGCTTCCTGGGCTTCGCGCCCCTGCGGCAATGACGCGTACGCGCCGACGACGAATGATGGCATCGCTTTCCTCCTTGAAATGCCCGATGCGGGTTCGCTGAGCATTTCTATCGTACTATCATCAGACATCTGATGTCTAATCTGTTAAAGGCAGATTACTTCGGCGTGTCTTCTCTCGGCCTGCCGACCTTAGCATCATGCATTCGCTTACTATGCTTGCCCCCCTGGAGGGGAACCAGAAATTATCAACAAATAGTGACATGGGATGCTAACCGCGGCCAGCCGGTGAAATGGCATGCGCTTATACGGTTTCACCGGCTGGCGCCCGCTACGGCGGAGTTTTCGTATGGCCCTGTACGATTTCACCGGCTGACGGGCGCCCAGCCGGAGTTTCCGTATACGGTCATACGATTTCACCGTCTTAGCCGCAGCCAGCCGGTGAAATCGTATGTGGACTCCGTGCGGCAACAAGTCAGCGGGCAAGCGGCACGGCCCCGACAAGCCGCGCAATCCGCTCACTAACGGAACAGCGAGACGCCCCTGCGGGCCATGCAGAATGCGTTGCCAAGCCACGTGTGCTTGGAATTCGGCCACACCGCACCAAGCCTCGGGGCGTTCTGGCTCAGCCAGATGCTGGGCACGCGGCCGTCGGCGCTGCGCGAGCCCAGCAGGTTGAACCCGCTTTTCTCCTGAAGCCAGCCCGGATGCTGCGTGGCGATGGCCAGTCCCTCCTCGAGCGTGAGCGGAATGCGCTCGTCGGAGTCAATGAGCTTGCGGGCCACGTCGGGCTCGCGGTTTGTGTGTACTTGGTACCGGTGCGCGGTTCCACGACGATGTAGAACGGCCCCTCGGGCGGCTCGAAGCCGTCCTGCGGCAAAAAGCTCACGATGTCGCGCGGCGGCATCGTGGCGAAACCGGCCATGCGGTTGATCGACGTACGGGAAATCAGCGATTCGGGCGACACCAGCTCGCGCGTGGGCGCCAGCAGGATGCGCTCGTCAAAATCGGTATGCTCCAGCGCCTCGATCAGCGGACGGGCCAGGGAGCGGAACGCCGCGGCGCTCACATCCGCCACGTCCGGGTACCCCAATGCCACGATGCGGTCCAACTGGCGCTGCGCTTCTACCGACGCCTTCGACATGACTCCCAGTGTAGAGCATCGCGGCGGGCGGCGCCGTGACGTTCCAGCCGGTTCCGGCGTCCCGTCGCACCGGCGATCCGGCCCAGCATACGGGCACCCGGTTCTTCTTGTTCCGCCCGATTCGTAAGATTGATGGATACGTGTGGCCATTTCGCTACGGCTGCCCGAACGTGAAATCAATCCGTCAAACCCAGAAGGTTGTTATGTCCGAAAAGTTGAAAGTCGGCATTCTCGGCGCCACCGGTATGGTCGGTCAGCGTTTTATCACGCTGCTTGAGAATCACCCGTGGTTCGAGGTGGTCACGCTTGCCGCTTCCGCGCACAGCGCCGGCAAGACGTATGCCGAGGCTGTCGGCGACCGTTGGAAGATGGAAACCCCGATGCCCGAATATGTCAAGAACATGGTGGTCGTCGATGGCGACGATGCCGAGTCCGTGGCCTCTGGCGTTGATTTCATGTTCTCTGCGGTAAACATGCCGAAGGACCAGATTCGCGCCATTGAAGAGCGTTATGCCAAGACCGAGACCCCGGTGGTCTCCAACAACAGCGCCCACCGCTGGACCCCGGACGTGCCGATGGTGGTGCCGGAGATCAACCCGGAGCACTTCGAGGTGATCGAGCACCAGCGCAAGCGCCTGGGCACCACTCGTGGTTTCATCGCCGTCAAGCCGAACTGCTCGATTCAGGCCTACACGCCGGCACTGGCCGCATGGAAGGAATTCGAGCCGCGTGAGGTGGTTGTGAGCACCTATCAGGCGATTTCCGGCGCAGGCAAGACCTTCAAGGATTGGCCTGAGATGGTGGGCAACATCATCCCGTTCATCTCTGGTGAAGAAGCGAAGTCCGAGAAGGAACCGCTCAAGGTGTTCGGCCATGTGGACGCCGAAAAGGGCGAGATCGTGCCGTTCGACGGCGACCTCAAGATCACTTCGCAATGCATCCGCGTGCCCGTGCTCAACGGCCACACCGCCACCGTGTTCCTGAACTTCGGCAAGAAGGCCACCAAGGAAGAGCTTATCGACCGTCTGGTGAACTACACGTCCAAGGCTTCCGAGCTGGAGCTGCCGCACGCGCCGAAGCACTTCATCCAGTACCTCACCGAGGATGACCGCCCGCAGGTCAAGCTCGACGTGGACTACGAGGGCGGCATGGGCGTTTCCATCGGCCGTCTGCGTGAGGATTCCATCTTCGATTGGAAGTTCGTGGGTCTGGCCCACAACACCCTGCGTGGTGCAGCCGGCGGCGCCCTCGAATGCGCCGAAATGCTCAAGGCTCTCGGCTACATCACCAAGAAGTAGTTGAAACTGAGTCCGAAACTGAGAAAGCCCTCCGCAAGGAGGGCTTTCGTCGTATATACCGCAAAAACGCGGCTCAGTGGCTCAGCGGCCAGTACCGCCGTACACCACGGCTTCGATTTGATCGGCATCGAGACCGTATGCGGTGTGCAGCGCCTTGACGGCGTCGTTGAGCTGATCGAGCGGCACGAGCGCGGCGATACGAATCTCGGAGGTAGAAATCATCAGCACGTTGATGCCCTCATCGCTCAGGGCCTGGAAGAACTTGGCGGCCAGACCGGCATGGGTCTTCATGCCAACGCCCACCACGGCCACCTTGCCTACGTTGGTGTCCACATCGAAGGAGTGGTAGCCCAGCACTTCCTGCTTGTCGAGCAGTGTGTTCTGAACCTGCTTGACGGCCGATTCGGGCACGGTGAAGGAGATGTCCGCAGTGCCGACGGATGCGCCGGCCTGCACGATCATGTCCACGTTCACGCCGGCGGTGGCCAGCTCGGTGAACACCTTGGCGGCCATACCCGGCTCGTTCGGCACGCCACGCACGGTGGCCAGCGCCTCGGAACGATCGTGGGCAATGCCGGAAATCACCGGTGCCTCGGGGCCCAGGTCAGGGAACAGGTCGCCCATGGATTTCGCTTCTTCTTCAGTCATGTCTTGCCTTGTCTTGCTTGAAATTACTTACGATTATCGTTCGCTGTAGCCGCGCTCAGTCGAGGTTCGGCAGCGTACGCGGGTCAATGCCGTCGGGCACCACCAATGTGCCGGGGCGACGGGAGAACGAGGAACGCACGTGCAGCGGCATGTTGAAACGCTGAGCGTATTCCACACAGCGCAGTGCCAGCACCTTGGAGCCGCAGGACGCCATCTCCAGAATGGACTCGTAATCGATGGACGGAATGCGGCGGGCGGAAGGCACGATACGCGGGTCGGCGGTGAAGATGCCGTCCACGTCAGTGTAGATCTCGCAGATATCGGCACCGAGCGCCACGGCAAGCGCCACTGCGGAGGTATCCGAACCACCGCGGCCGAGCGTGGTGGCGTCACCCTTGGCGTTGATGCCCTGGAAGCCGGCAACGATGGCGATGTCTCCCAATGAGAGCGCGTTCTTCACGCGGTCCGGTCTCACGGCCTTGATGTGGGCCGCGCCGTAACGGGCGTCGGTGAAGAAGCCGGCCTGCTGACCGGTGAAGGAGTGGGCACGGCTGCCTTCGGCGTGAATGGCCATGGCCAGCAGGCTCATGGAAATTCGCTCGCCTGCGGTCATCAGCATGTCCATCTCGCGCTCGGGCGGGTTGGAGTCGATGCTCAGCGCCTGATCGATAAGGTCATCGGTGGTGTCGCCCATGGCGGAGACCACCACGGCCACCTTGTTACCCTTCTTTTCCGTCTCAACAACGCGCTTGGCCACACGTTTGATCGATTCGGTATCGGCGACCGACGAACCGCCGTACTTCTGCACGATGAGAGCCACTGCTGTCCTTTGTTCTTCTCTTAGGGGGAGTTTGCTCAATATTCTACGCAAACGCAACGATTATAAAGGTTGCCGCGTTCACCCCGCGACCCCGCGCCGACATGTGGACACGGGCATGGCCTACGTTGTTCAGCAAATATTCAAGTTTTCACCGGTGGTTCTTTGAGGCAGCCGCATCCATCCTTTGAGATTCGAGCGGTTAACTATCAATTACCGGCAAACGAAAGCAAACCGGCGAGGTTTCCGCAGACCCCATAACTGAATACCTTCTTCTTCCTCTCTCCTTTTCAAGGCCCGGTCCCGCAGCCCGGGCCTTTTCCTTTTGTGTTGGGAACGATGGGTCAAACGCACGATACGAGCTCACGGAGCAAGCGTGGCCAACGGCACTACCAATACCCCATCATCCCGGCGATAAGCGGCAGCCGTAGCGGTCAGCACCATCAAGAATGACGGACGGCCTTCGTGATCTTGATCAATTCTGTCAGCCAACTTTTTCAAATGGGCCGCCGCAATATCAACCTGCTTTTCTCCGAGCTTGACCTCAATGAGAGCCCATCGTCCATCATGCAGGCCAATGACCGCATCAGATTCCAATCCCGTCTTATCCCGATAATGGAACACATCTCCGCCAAGCGCATCAGCATACACACGCAGATCGCGAATACACATGGACTCAAACAGCAAGCCAAAGGTCTCGAAATCATTAAGGAGTTTCTCCGGGGTCGCGTGCAGTACCGCACAAGCTATCGACGGGTCGCTGAAGTGTCTGGTTGGGCTCGTTCTCACTGCAGTCTTAGAACGTAAACGAGGGTTCCAAGCTGGAAGATCTTCAGTTACGCAAGCTCGCGACAATGCATCTAAATAATCGGAGAGTGTACCTTCCGAAGGCGGTTCACCCTGCATATCCGCCGCGATAGTGGATTGCGACGCCTGAGAAGAAATATTGCGCGCATACGAGCGCATAATCAGACGCATCCAAGTTTTATTGCGCTTTATACCATCCATACGATTGATGTCAGAATCAAGTAGTTCTTCGACATAATCCGCGGCCATGCGCAAGGCAACATTTACTCGAGATTCGACTACTGCTTCAGGCCAGCCACCGCGGCATAGCGCAAACGCGGTGTTTTCAATATCGAAATCGGAGAAACCCGAAACATCATGGTTGCCATCGAACAACTCTCCCAACGAAACAACGCCCGTCGATTCCTGCGATTCAAATAAGGACATGGTACGCATGGTTAATCGGGCAATTCTTCCCACTCCGGAATGAGCTGGTTCCTGTTGAGGAGTCGCCGATCCAGTTAGGATGAATCGGCCACGACCGCGCCCTCGATCGATGGCGAAACGCACCGCGTCCCACAATTGCGGGGCCATCTGCCATTCATCAATGAGTCTCGGCTCCTCACCTCGCAGGATGAGAGAAGGCTTTGTATCAGCCAAGGCCAACAGCGTAGCACTGCGATCCGGGTCCTGCATGAAGACCTGACTCGCCGACTGCCTTTCTGCCGTTGCAGTCTTGCCACACCATTTTGGACCTTTAATCTGAACGGCACCAGAAGACTGCAATGCCTGAGTCAGCAACCCATCAGCCACTCGAGGAAGGTACTCGCCACGTTGAATCTCCGAGCTCTCCACTGCCATATGTGCCCTCCCGCAAACCGTCGAAACATCAACCTATAAATCACTCTATTGCGGAAGTTGGACCATTCTAATTGTGGAAGTTGGACTATTTTCGTTGTGGAAGTTGGACCATTCCTATTAGGGAAGTTGGACACTAGATTACGAACTAGACTTTTCCTTTTTGCAGCAACAGTGCCACCAACACGATGGGCGTCATCACCGCCTATCGCCAGACCCTTTTCCTTGACCTAAAAAGAGAGATGCCCAGACAGTGCCATCTTTTCTCTGATCACACTAGCCAATTCGGAACGCAGCGGCGAATCCGTGATCCGCGCATCCTCTGCAACCGCGCCTTTGACGTTCGGCAATCCGGCGAATGAGCTTTTGCTCAGGCGTTCTTCGTGATTCATTTCTTTGGTCGGAAAACAGAATACGCGGGAACGCCCCTCACGCCTACGAAACCAACGGCTCGACGACGAACCGACATCCACGAAAACAGCAATAGCGCCTCTTTTATCGAGGTAACATATTCCCTCTTTATGCATTCATACCCCCCTATTTGAAAGCTCTGCCAAATATTGCCGACGCCGCGACTTATCATGTTGCCATACTTTGCAATCCTTTGCATCCCCTTGCATCTCAACGGCTTGTCCGAAGTAAGCCGCATCACTGACAGCCGTAGCAACGTTGTTCGTATCGCATTTTCAGACTTCTTATGCCCCCTACATTGCCCCTATATGGCCCCGTCGGCATGTTGCATGAAAGGCTTGGTGCGGAGTAACGTTTCGCAGTGTGGCGCGTGCGGTGTTGCCATTTGCGACAGCACCTATGCCATGCACGACTAAGACGGACCCGGCCGTCTTGTATAAGCAAATCATGAGCAGATCAAGCGAAGGAACAGGCGACTATGGCATTGCTGCATCGACGTTCGACGAGTAAGCGTGCCTCACAGAAAATGTGGGAAAACAACGCGGCCATGCCGGATGACGCATCTGCAAATGACAACGTTTCCTCAGCGCGGCCCGAGCCCGCAGCATTCGTTCCAACACCATTTGACGAAGTCATCGATATCAGCGATCTCGTGGCCGAGCGCCGACGCCTGCAACGCAACCTGTGGGCGATGCGCATCATCACCATTGTGCTGCTGATCGCCGCAATCGCCGTGGCCTGCTTCCCGCTAGCGTTGCAATTCGAGTCCGACCGCAACTTGGCCGCCACCACAGCCACCACGGCCAAAGAAGTAGCTGGCTGGCCTTACCCGCAGGCGGAAGACAAGCTCACGGCGGCCCGCGCATACAACAAGAAGCTCGCTGAATCCGGCCAGCCTATCTTGGGTGAAGCCGTCGATCCGTTCGCCGCCGCTCAAGGAGGATCCCAAGCCAGCGGCGAGGATTCCGCCTCAAAGAAAGACAAGGAATACCAGTCACTGCTTAATACCGGCAACGGCGTGATGGGCACAATCAAGGTGCCCAAGCAGTCCATCAATCTGCCGTTTTATCACGGCACTTCCGAGGAAGCACTGGCTTCTGGTGCCGGCCACTTGTACGGCACGTCGCTGCCGGTGGGAGGTAAATCCACCCATTCGGTCATTACCGGGCACCGCGGGTTGGTTGAAGCGCTGATGTTCACCCGTTTGGACGAGGTGAAAGAGGGCGACTTCTTCTACATCGAAGTCATGGGCGAAACTTTGGGCTACAAAGTGGACCGCATTTCGGTGATTTTGCCGGATGACACGTCGAAGCTCAAGATCGTGCCGGGTGAGGATCGCGTCACTTTGATGACCTGTACGCCATACGGCGTGAACACGCACCGACTGCTTATCTCCGGGCACCGCGTGGCGATTCCGATGCCGGCCCCCGAGCCGAATGACGTGCTTGACGCGCGCAATATCGCCCTTGGTGTTGGCCTAGGCATACTGGCGGCAGGACTGTTCATCATCTGGTTGGCACGACGGCACAAGGCCGCACGCATCATCCGCCACGGCGCATTCTGGCCGTGGATGCGCCGCAAGGGCGAGAGCGCCAATGATACGCTGGCTTAGGCCTCGCGCCGACCGGCCAGTGCCCTGCCCAGCGTGATTTCGTCGGCATACTCCAAGTCGGAGCCCACCGGCAGGCCACTGGCAAGTCGGGTGACCTTGACACCTACGGGTCGCAATAGCTGGGTCAAGTAGCTGGTGGTGGCCTCGCCTTCAATATTCGGGTCGAGCGCCATAATCACTTCCTTGACCTCATCGCCTTCTAAGCGTTTGAGCAGACCGGGAATACGCAGGTCGGCAGGGCCAACGTTGGCCATTGGGTTGATTGCGCCGCCGAGCACATGGTATAGGCCGTGGTATTCGCGCGTGCGCTCGATGCTCATCACATCCTTGGGCTCTTCGACCACGCAGATCACCGAACGGTCGCGTCTCGGGTCGGCGCATACCGGGCAGGGGCTGGATTCGCACACGTTGCCGCAAATATCACAGAAGCGGATCTTGGCCTTGACCTCTTCGATGGCCTCGGCCAAATCGCGCGCTTCATCTTCGGGCGCGGACAGCATGTAGAAGGCGATACGCTGCGCGCCCTTCGGCCCGATGCCGGGCAGCCGCCCGAAAGCGTCGATCAGTCGTTGTATTGCGCCGTCATAAGCAAGTGCCATGGGTATTCCTCGTTATTCGTCCTCATTATTCATCCGAGTGCTTCTTGGCAGGCTGGATGTTCTTGGGGTTCTTCGGATCATCTGCCGCGAATTGCTCGACTTTTTTGACCTCGAATAGCTTTTTCAGATCGTCGAGATTCATGGCCGTCGCCTCGCCGAGCGACTGGTCGCTCATCGAGTATTCGTCATCCTCGGCCGCGACTTGCGGTTGTGGTTTCGGCTGGGGCTGGGGCTGGCTATTCCACGGGTCGGCATTCGGGGTCGGCTGTGCGGGTTGCGGTTGATTCCACGGGTCACCGTGCGGGGTGGCCTGCGGAGCCGATTGTGGAACTGCCTGCGGTTGATTCCACGGGTCATCGCCGGCAGCCGGCTGCGGAACCGATTGGGGCTGGTTCCACGGGTCATCGCCCGACATATTGCCCGACACTGTCTGAGGAACCGAAGAAGCCGGAGTCTGGGACTGAGGCTGATTCCACGGGTCGTCTCCTGGCTGCGGAGCCGCCTGAGCATGGTTCCCCTGCGGTTGATTCCACGGATCATCGTGAGGAGACTGCTGATATGGCTGGTTCCACGGGTCGGCTTCGGCCGGTTGCGACGCCGGTGAGACCGCGGCCTGAGACTGCGTCTGATTCCATGGATCGTCGCTCGCGCCGGCAACTGCCGTAACGGAAGATGCGGTGGCTGGCTGCCCAGTGGACTGTCCAGTGGGTCCAGCGGACGCAACGGACGCAGTGGGTGCAACAGGAGCAGCCGGAGCGGCCCACGGATCAACACCGTCACTGATGTCCGGAACCGCAACATGCTTCTTGTGATGCTCTTCGGGCGCAGGCGTAGCAGCGGGCTCGTTAGGCGCGAACCCGTCTGCAGATTGCGGCGAAGCGTTGCTTACGGCCGGCTTGGCCCAAGGGTCATCGTCACTCCAGTTCTTCGCTGCCGTGGATGCACTGGATTGTCCGGCTCGATGGCTGTCGTCTGCGTCCTCGGCTTGGCCTGTTGCAGTCGGCTTCGGAGCTTTCGTCTCGCTCCCCATATGAATGCCCAGGCTCGCGCCCAAACTCGACGCGGCCAATCCAGCCTTGGCCATGGCAATCTGCTGCTTGACCTTGGCCAATTGCTCCGGGCTCATACGTTTGACGGATTCGACTCGCTCGCCATTCGCCGCGACCGCAGAAGGTGCAATAACCGCATTGGCGCCGAACTCGTTGCGCACGGCATCCATCACCACGGCCGCCGCCTTCTTACCGCTGTTATCCACGGCCAAGGCGAAAGCGTGCTGGCTCAGCGACTTGTCGAACGTCATCGACAAGCAAGGCAGACCCTTACGGTTGGGGCCGAATTTTACGGTCGGCACCTTGTCTCGTGACACATATTCACGAATGGTTTCCGGCAAAGCGGCGACGGCTGCATCCCACTTCTCGTCGATGGACCGATTATCCGATGCCGCAGGCGAGGTCACCGGTTGAGCCGGGACGGCCGGCGACGCGGCGGGCGCGCCCCACCCGGCATTGGCGGCAGGAGCGGCACCGGCAGCAGCAGTTGCTACAGCAGGTTGCACAGACAGAGAGCCCGCGGGTCGGTCGCTGACCGGGCCGTTGACAGGGCCATTGCCTCCAACAGATTCATGGGAAGCGGTGCTCTGAGGCGCGGCTGCTTGCTGGTTGCGTGCAGCACCGGAGAATCCGCCATGTGAGGCTCCGGCAAACCCGCCTCGCGATGCGCCGGCAAAACCACTGGCACCCGTACCGGAAGCGGCTGACGTAGTCGAAGTCGAAGAAGCAGCCGCAGGCGGCATACCAGAAGAAGCTGGCGCGGGAGCGGCTGTTGCAAAGCCTGATTCACTGCCGGCCAACAATCGCGCGGCCAGCAGTTCCAAGCGCATACGCGGAGAAATGGCTCCGGTCATGGCACCCAACGTAGTGTTGATGATGTCTGCCATTGCGGTCAGTGCGCCCAGTCCCAGCGCCTTGGCTTGGCGGTGCAGATCGTCCATATCCTCGGCCTCAGCCGTGTCGGACAGCACGGATTCCGCACGGTCCCCGGCCAACGTAAGCACCAGCAGATCACGCACACGAGCCAGTAGGTCTTCGACGAATCGTCTCGGATCAAATCCGCCGACCACGACTTTCTGGATAACGCCGTACAGGGCTTCGCCGTTGTGATCGATTACCGCATCCACGGCCTCGCCGATCAGTGCCTCCGGCGTGAAGCCGAGCAGGGCTACAGCGGCATCATGGGTGATAACGCCTTCGACCGAACCAACCATCAGCTGGTCAAGCACGGACAGGGTATCTCGCATGGAGCCGCCACCGGCGCGCATCGCCAGTTTCAGCACACCGGGCTCGGGCTTGATGCCTTCCTTGTCGCAGATCGTCTCCAGGTAGGGACCCATGACTTCCTGCGGCACCAGACGGAACGGATAGTGGTGGGTGCGCGAACGGATGGTGCCGATCACCTTGTCTGGTTCGGTGGTGGCGAAGATGAACATCACATGTTCAGGCGGCTCTTCAACGATTTTAAGCAGCGCATTGAAGCCCTGCTGCGTGACCATGTGGGCCTCATCGAGAATGAAAATCTTATAGCGGTCGCGCGCAGGGGCGAACCCAGCGCGTTCTCGCAATTCTCGAGCATCATCCACACCGTTGTGCGAGGCCGCATCGATTTCGACCACGTCGATGGAACCCGGACCGCCGGTGGCCAGGTCCTTGCAGCTTTCGCATTCGCCGCAGGGGTGGGAAGTCGGCCCTTTGGCACAGTTGACGCAACGGGCCAGGATACGCGCGGAGCTGGTTTTGCCGCAGCCTCGCGGCCCTGAGAACAGATAGGCATGTGTGAGCTTGCCCTCGTCCAAGGCGCGCATCAGCGGGACCGTGACTTGGTCCTGGCCGATGACCCCTTCGAAGGTGTCCGGACGATAGCGACGATACAGTGCAAGTGCCATAGCTACTAACCTACCTTTGCCCTCAGAATTAACCGATAAAAAGTCAAGATAAACCGGGCTCATAGTTGCCGAATCGGGAAAACTCTTTATATTCCAACGACATTCACCTGACAACGGTTACCGCATTTTTATTGTTATTAACCGCTTTCTTTGTATTAACATAGTGTCAATAACGGTTGTGGTCAGGAGGCACCCATGAGCGACATCCTCGACGAGAAACGCCCCACCCGCGGCGATGCCCGGCGCGACGCCATCGTGCAAGCCGCGCGCAAGGTGTGTCTGGAAAAAGGCTTCTCCAAAATCACCGTTTCCGACATCGCAAGCGAAGTCGGTATGACGCGTTCGCTGTTCTACCACTACTTCGAAGACAAGGAAGCCGTAGCTGACGCAGTACTCGATAACGTCATCGACGAAATCCTCACCACGTTGAAGCAGTGGAACCAAGCGCGCGAAACAGGCAACGTGAACAAGGCATTAGACGACATCGTGCATGTGCTCCGCTCCCTGATCGCCGACGAGAGCCCCTTCTCAAACCGTATGATCCAAGACGGCAACGCCGAACTGTATATCAAGTTCATTGACCGCGCGGCGGACCGTATTGCCGACTACATTGCCCAGACCACCGTACGTGATTTCGAGCAGATGCATGGCCTGCCAATCACCAACGTCCATGAGACGTTCTTCACACTGATTGTGGGGCTTATCTCGCTGATTCGCTCGCATCCGAACATCAGCGACCGAACCATCAAAGAGGTCATGGCGCAGACGCTGCATATCGAAAGCTATGTCGTCTGAGGTCTGACGGCCATTGGCTCTGGTACCGCTCTCCCGCACTCCCCTCAGTCCGCTTCGCGGCCAGCTCGTCCGCAATTGCGGACAGCCTACGGCTGACTTTCTTCTGGTTCGACTATCGTCGAACCCTCGCCTACAAACAGCCCACTGGGCTGTTTGCTTTACGGCTCAGCCTAATGAGGGGAGCCAATATAATCGGGTCACGCGAACTGGCCGGTCACGGGATCGCGACCATCTCGGGCAATGGCGTTGAGCACTTCCTGTCGGGAATCCACCTCACGGGCGGCTACGGCCGGCGGCACTAGCACGCGCAACGCGCAGTCCTCGGCCACTACCCTAAATGGCAAATGCCCGATATATTCGCCGTCCGCCATCAGCACCGGCGGCTCGTCTCCTTCCGTTGCCCGCGTGACTTCGATTTCACGGATACGTTTCCAGCCGAACACCTTTGAAGCAAGTAGCTTGCCGTTATAGGCATTCGAAATGGCCACCGCGCATTCGCCGAAGTTCGGCACGTGGTCCATCCACACCAGGTCCAACAATCCATCGGAGAAGCAGGAGTACGGCGAGACCTCAATGCCGCCACCGATATGCCTCGAATTCGCAATCGTCAGCAATGGTGTGATGATGTCTCGTTCATCCGTAGTACCGTCCGCCAATGTGGCTTTGATGTGGTAACCATAACGCTTCATATGCGTCAGCTCCACCAGCACCGCCGCAAAGTAGCGCATGGTGCCGGTCGGCAGATGCGAATGATTCGCACGGTCGTTGATGCTCGCGTCAAGACCACAGGACAGCATGCCCGCATAGTACCGGTCAATCGGATGCTCGGCGGACTTGCTCTCCTGGTACTCGTACTCCTCGCCAGTGGAGGGATCCACGGCATAGCCGCCGTCCAAAGAGGTCACGCGTCCCATGTCCACATCGATGTGTGATCCGCGCACGATAGCACCGACGATACCTTCCACTGCGGTTTCGATACGGTTGACCGGCAGCTTCAGTCCTCGTGCGAAATCGTTGCCCGACCCCGTGGCCACGATGCCCAACGGCTTGCCACTGCAGCCCACGGCGTTCGCTCCAAGTGCGATCATGCCGTCGCCACCGACCACTACGAGATAGTCGTACTCGTGCGCGCGTTCACGCGCCTGGTTCAGGGAATCGTCGAAACTCGTGCCGGTGATGTCGATGACGTCGAAGTTATGGGCACGGCCGGCGTCCTCCAGCAGACCCAATACCTGCGCGTCCACCTTAGCGCCACGGCCTTTATCGGAAGTGGGGTTGCCCACCATGGCCACCACGCGACGGCGCTCGTTGCGTTCACTCTCGCTCATGCTCTCACCTTAGCCAAAGGCCCAGAAGCCCGCCAGAGTATCGGTGCTTTACGGTCCATTATTGTGATAATTGTCTCCTTCCGTACAACTCACCGGTCCGGCCCGAGCCATCCGCTCCACGGATGATGCCACCAGGACCATGGTTTCCACCTTGATGGTTACCAACACGTCTTCATCCCGCACGGAGCAGGAGCCCAAAACTACACCATTCGCTTCAGCCATGTTGGCGGCGAGCGCACATGGATCACCGATATCCGCATGCCACAGCGCATACGCGGCGTCAAAGGCGATAAGGTCGGCGAGGGAACGCGCTCGGTTCTGGCAGATCATGAGGTTGCCCACACTTGTCGCCACCGCGAGCGCAATGCCCACCACCATAACCAGCATGGCTCCGGCCATCGTGCCCGATCCCTCCTCATAACGCATTCCCTGCACCGCAGTTCCTTTCTGTTGCGGCCGCCCAGCCAGCCGACCAGTTATTGGCTTATCGCCGTAGCGTTGCCGGTAACCCGCGTTGGAGTGACATCCAGCGGACCGGGCAATACCGAACATTCGACCGTCACACTCGTCGATTGGCCGTCGTGGGCAATGCTGACGTGGGGCTTTCCCCCGGCAACGTCCGCAGCTATGCTGCGCGCGGATGATTCGTCACCGGTAACCACAAACTCGCGTGCAGCCGCTGCCGCGGCACTTTGACAGTCCATGGAAACGATGACCACACGTCCTATTGCCAATATCAGCCCGGCGATGGCGATAATGCTGGGCAATACGATTGCGAATTCGGCGGTGGCCGATCCCGTGCATAGGTCTGGCGGCAGTCTGGCGAGCCGCCACCGGCATGTCATGGTCTTCATGGCTGTCACCCGACTTTCAGAGCTTGTTTGATGATGTTGGTCAGCAACGTCTTGATGGCATCCGACTTCAGGATGGCGACCAGCACCGCCGCAAAGCCTGTAGCCGCAACGAGTACGACTGCGTATTCCGCAGTGGCCGCGCCTTCTTCGGGCTCAGCCATGAGGGTGCGGATGCGTGCGTCCATGAGGCATAGCCGTTCTTTCGCCTTGGCGTTCAGCGTGGCCACACGAGCCTTGCTGTGCGCAAAGATGCCGGCCTGCCCGTCGACGATGACGGGGATAGGGGTATTCATTGGCGTTCCTTTCGGTAAGGAGGGGAAGCTGCGCAGTGGCTTCGCACCTTCCCCATGCGTGTGTGAGTGGTTGGCCCCCGCGCCGGGTTGACGCGGGGTGCATACCACTGTGGACTATCAACGCTTCATGCACCAGGGAAAACGGGGTATGTGGTTCTAGCTTGCCGAGTTATCCACACCCCGACGTGTCGTCCACCACCAATGTGGATAACCAAACGCAGCCAAGTGCAATACCGAGCAATACAACAAGATTCACCCTAAGCGCACTCAGTTCACGCCTATATTCACATCATGAAGGACGCAATCGCCGGAATGACTCCTACCAGCACGAATGCCGGCAGAAAACATAGCCCTGTAGGCATCAGTAGCTTTACCGACAGCTTCGCGGCATTCCGTTCGATGGCGGCACGCTCGTCACGGTCCAGCTGTTCAATGGCGGATTCGAGGCGCACGCCAGGCATATCGCCATGCGTCCATGACGATTCCAAAGCCGATTGCAGCAGGCCAAGATCTCGTTGCGTTCTGCTGGTACGTTTTCCGGATGAACTATCAGCTGGCGCACCCTCATGCTGAACAGCCATAGCGGCATGCCACGCATCAGCCCAGGGAACCCCTCTGGCCAGGGAGCTCCCGACCTCGCTCATGCGAGCGCCGCAGTCGCCGCCGACGGCTTTGCCCACCATGTCAAGCGCCCGGGGAATCGAGGAGCCCTGACGCAAGGACACCTGCGACATACGCAATATGAGTATGGTCCATGACGACCCGCAATCATGCGCTACGGCCGGTTCCTTGCCCGGCAAGCGGCTGTCATGACGAGACGGAGCCTTATACAGCCAACTAGCGATCGCCGCACAGCCTGCCGCGGCGTGTACCCACACCGTACTCATAATCCGCTGCCTTTCAACAATGCCCGCATCCATGCCAAGCCGGCAGCATAACAACATCCCCCTAATACCAAGCAGACCACACCGCGTGGCGATCCAAGCAAGAACGCCAATGGTCTAGCTCCCAGAAGCTCGCCCAATGCCACAGTGACGGCCGGAAGCGCGCTCAGCAGCCCCACAGTGGCTTTAGGAACGGCACATGCTTGCGATCGCAGGTTCTGCATCAGCCTCATCTGCCGGTAAGCAGTCAATACCGCTTCCAGACATGGCACTGCTTGGCAACCGAGCTCATCGCTCAAAACCGCTGCGGCGGTGACCCCGCGTGCAGCTTCAAGTACCTGCGCTGGTGATTCGTCGGGCAGACGCCGCTGTTCGAACACCGTTATGAGCCGTTCCACAGTAATGCGCTGAGTGGCGAAGCGTCTGCTGGATTGTTCCTCGAATGCTTCAACCAATGTGCCGCCACCTCGCAATCGCGCGATGGCGGACGTAATCACCTGCGCAACGCCCACGCGAGGTGAGCCGGCATATCGAGGTTCGTTTATGGCTGCGGAATCGACCGCACGCCCGCGGTAAGCCAGCCGATACAGCCTCCCGGACTTGTTCCCCGGCCATATCAGCACGGCGAGCGCCACCAGAACAGCACACCACATCATCACCCACCACCACTCGGCCCGGGAACGATGCCCCATCGTTCAATGAAGTGCCCCCATTCGGCGGCATACCGAGGAGGATGGCAGCCATTCCATACCGCCAGCGGTGTTCCTGCCAGTTCACCATGTGCTACACGCAGTTCGCCGATCTGCGTGATACGCCGCTGTCCGTTCACTCGCTCCAAATGCACCACCGCGTCGAAAGCGCCTGCCGCCAGCATGGCCAACGCCTGTGGACTGACTCCGGCGAGTAATCCAAGCGAAATCAGCCTGGACGGTACTCGGTTCACGCCGTCCGCATGCACAGTGGTCATGCCACCGTGATGACCAGAATTGAACGCGCGCAATAGGTCGACGATTTCCGCGCCACGGCATTCGCCCAGCACCACGCGGTCGGGGCGCATTCGCAACGTCGCTTTGACCAAGTCCGTCAGACTTATGGCTCCGACGCCCTCCACATTCGCCTCGCGCGTTACCAACGACACATGATCGTCACGCCCCAGTTCTCCCAGTTCACGAACTTCCTCTACGGTGACGATGCGCTCGTTCACATCGCATTGCGCCAGCAGCGCCTTGAGCAAGGTGGTCTTGCCCACGCCTGTTCCGCCGGTAATCAGCACTGTGGCATGTCTGCGCACCAGTCCCACGAACATCGGCAGCCAAGCAGCCGGGAATACACCTAATTGGCTCAGATGTCGCAACGATGCCATGGTCCTGTCAGGGAACCGTATGGAGATTGCGGCACCTTGTGGCACCAATGGGGCAATCACCGCATGCACGCGGATGCCGTCTGGACTGGCGGCGTCCGCTATCGGGCAGGCATCATCCAGTCTGCGCCCAAGCTGCGCGCACAGTTGGACGGCGTATTCTCGAACTACTTGCGGCGAGCGAAACGGCACACGCAATACTGTTTCTCGCATGCCGTTGCCGCGGTCCGCCCAAACGCGGCCATCACAGGTCACCGCCAGATCGGTAACCTGCGGGTCGGATGCCACATCATTCAATAGACCGAAGAACACAGTTCTGGGCACTGCGCCGGGCTCATCAGCCCGAGTGATTACGGCAGCCATACCGCATCACCGGTCCTTGCAAGAAGCTCCCGAAACCGGGCGAATGGCCTGCTCGACAAGATCGGCAAGCAAGCTCACGGCTTTGCGGCTGCCTTTGGTCACCGATCTGATGCCGAGGCCTTCCAGTACGTCTCCACACAGATTGACACTTGGTTTGACAGGCCCCAATACCGTGGCAGTCAAATAGTCCTGCGCCTCACCAATACCCACGTGGCCTCTCCCACGTGGAGCGCCACGTGGTTCCACGCCGACGATATGTGGCGCTTCACAGCCCCATGAATCCAGTCTGGACCGGTGCGACTTGGCTCTGGCCAGCCCCATCACCGACAATTCCGCGGCAATCACCTGCATGCCACTGCGCAGATCGGGTACGGTCTCAATGAGTCCACCCTGACCGGCATCTACGATGACAACGTCGTTCGTTTCCGCCAAGGCTCGAATGGCCGCTTGAACTTCCCACCAGTCAGGCTGGCGCGCGCTCCAAGGGTCATAGGGAAGTACTCGCACACCCTCCCACATCATCAGCTCATGGTTCATCGCATCGCCCTCGATGCGGCCGAGGGGTGCGTCGACTTGGCTGAATCGTAAACCCGGCTCTCGTTCTACACCCAGCAGCAGGTCAAGGCATCCGGCCACGAAATCAGCGTCTATGAGAGCGCAGCTGTGTTCACGTCTCGCCAATGTCCATGCAAGCATGGAAGCCATGACACTCAACCCCACGCCTCCATGACCTGACGTCATCGTCACAATGTTATGGAAGCTGGTGTCTGTAGTTAGGGCGAGTGCCGGAGCCTCGCCCGATCTCTGCCGTTCGCATGAGGCCAACGGCCTGGGCGGCGGAGTGTAGTAGCGATGCGCTGGAATCGGCGCATCGTCCGTGGGCAGCGGAATGCCCGGAGGTGCTACCGCTGGCGAGGTGATCCTACGCGCCACGCGGGGTGTGGTGTTGCTATTCATAAGCCGATTGAAACGTGTCCGAGTTCAATGCTCAACACGAATCGACCATTGTGGTTCTAGCTTGCTGAGTTATCCACACCCCGGCATGTCGTCCACGACAAATGTGGATAACCACGCTGTTGTTTCACGCCCATCTCATGCAGAAAAGGCCCTGACCTCATATGCACAGTCAGGGCCTTCATTTTCACGACGATTCCTTATGCGGTAATCTACATTCCTTGCTTACTTATCGAGGTTCTTGATGCCGTCTTCCATGACATCCAACTGAGCATCGGTCACCTTGGCCGGCTTCTTCTTGCCGAACTTGGCCTTGAGCAGACCGATGATGGTCGGGGCGAGCGAAACCAGCAGAATCAGCACGATCACCAGTTCGAAGTGATCCTGCACGGCCGGAATGTTGCCGAAGAAGTAGCCCAGCAGCGTGAACAACGTGGACCAGCACAGGCCGCCGAGCACTGAGAACGGCGTGAAACGGCTCCAACGCATACCGGAAATACCGGAAATGAACGGCATGAACGTACGAATGAACGGGAAGAAGCGGCCCAGGAACACAGCCAGCGGGCCCCACTTTTCAATCATGCCCTCGGTTTTGGCCAGTCGCTCAGGAGTCAGCGCCTTCACCTTGCCGGATTGGATAATACGGCGACCAAAGAAATGACCGATGAAGTAGTTGCACTGGTCGCCGATAATCGGCGCGCACCAAACCACCGGCAGCAACCAGAACAGCGGCAGCGCGGCCTTGCCGGTCGCAGCATCCGGGGCTGCGAACACGCCGGCCGCGAACAACAGCGAATCACCGGGCAGGAACGGGAAGAACACCACGCCCGTTTCGATGAATACGATGAGGAAGATGAATCCGAGAGTCGGCGCCACGCCCATGGCAATCCAACCGGCAATCGCGGCACGCGGATCCTTCAGCAGTTCGATGATGAAATTAACGAAGCCCATGTGTTTCCTATGAGTCCTAAATCTTGTATTGAGCTGCCAGCCCAATGAACCAGACAGTTATATGCAAACCGTCAAATACCCTACCAGCCGGCCTATAACATCAGGTCGACTGGGGTTTCCCACACAAACTCCGCAATACAAACGAAATTTCTACTCCCCCAAACGCTGCCGCACAAAGGCGTCCAGCGCGGCCGCATCGATGCCCTCATACGAGTCGATGGAGGCAAACTGGCCAAGGCCGGAAGTGTCGGTGCGAATCCAGCCAGTCTGCGCAATCAGTGTGGCCCCCGAGGCGGCGCCGGAGCGCAGACCGGATGAGGAATCTTCCATTACCACGCACTTGACCATGTCTTCAGGCGCGATGCCGAGTCTCTCAGCCGCGGCCAGATATGGGGCAGGGCTCGGCTTGTGCTCGTACGGATCATCGCCGCAGACGTAGCCGGCAAGCAATCCATCAGCCTGCTTCATGATGTTCTCGGCCATGCGGCGAGGCGAAGTAGTGACCAGCATGGATGGGATGTCGGCTTCCTTGAGCGAATGCAGCACGTCTTGCACACCAGGAATCCACGGCAGACGTTCGACCTCCGCCTTGAACACATAATCCTTGAGCTGCTTGTCGATTTCGGGAACGCTCAATGTGCAGCCATGCGCAATCATGACCTCTGCCACGTGTGGTACCGGAGTGCCGGAGCACTCCCAACCGAGGTCCTCGTTCCACTCGCCGCCATTGTTGTGCGCGATCTCAATCTCACCGTCATGCCAGAGCGGCTCAGAATCGATGAGAGTACCGTCCAAATCCCAGAACACGGCTTTGAGCAGCATAGTTACCTCCGTCCACATGCCCGCACGCCAATTGGCGCCTTTACTCTTGCTGCATTCCATTGCACCAATCGGATGCGACAACCATAGCGCGTCAGCACACCGCCCCTGCGCCTCAGCGCATGGTCAGCCCACCATCGACGTGCAGACATTGTCCGGTAATGAAGCCGGCCATGTCGGACGCCAACAACGCGACCCCTCCGGCGATGTCATCGGGACGGGCAAGGCGGCCAAGAGGCGTCATGGCAATGATTCGTTCACGAACATCCTCGGTGGTGGCTGCGCTGGATGCGGTTCCGGCCGTCAAACCTGCGGCAATGGCATTAACGGTAATGCCGAAGCCGCCCAGCTCCTGGGCCAGAGAGCGGGTCATGCCGACCAAGCCGCCTTTGGCAGTGATATACGAATGGTAGGGCACGATGGGCGAATCGACCAGATTGCTGGAGATGTTGATGATACGCCCGGAGGTCTGGGCTCGCATCAGCGGCACCACATGTGAGCACATCAGATATGCACCATGCAGGCATCCCTCGATCTGTGCGCTAAACTCATCCCAATCGCCTCCAGCAAAAGTGGAACGGCGACGCGGGTCAAAGGAGAAGCGTCCGAAAGCATTATTCACTAAGATGTCCACGCCGCCGAATGAGTCGACAGCGGTACCCACTAGCTTGGAAGATTGCGATTCATCGCAAACATCCGCCTGTACAGCTATAGCCAAGCCTCCCAGCGAGTGGATGTCTTCAACGGTGCGCTGCGCGCTGGCGGCGTCATGTACGTAATTGATGACGACAGCGGCTCCGTGCGATGCCAGGCATTTCGCCACAGCCGCTCCTATGCCCTTGCCGGAACCGGTGATGATCGCTGTTCTGCCATCCAGATTCACCATTGGACGCCGTGCCATATCGCTTTGCTCTGTCATTACCCTTGCCTTTCGCCCTGCTACCAGCCTCTGCTGCCCGCAACAGCACAGGCCTATTCCATATCCATATCGAACGAATCGCTGTACGCGTCGCTGCCGCGTTCGACATCCACCGCGCGCAACAGATCGATGAGGTTGAAGCCCCCATCATGATGCCAGCCGGATTTCGCCCGATCCATCTCACCGAGCGGACAGATGCGATTCACACCGACCTCGGCCAATGTATCTGCAAGACCAAACAGTCTGGTTGAATCCACAGCGACACCGCAGCTCTGCAGCCAGCCACGGCAGGAAGTCAGTCTTCTGGCAGCGTCCAACAAATCTGGCACCGCCACCACGTTGACGGTGCGGTTCAACGGCGACATCAGCGAAGCAACATCCTCGTCGGCACCGCTACCGTCAAGTTCTCGATACAGCACCGACCATGCCGTGCTATGGCCACTGGCGAACACCGCGGCCTTCCCGCCCATCAAGGCTCTCATCTCAGCGTCGGTGCGCGCCCGCTGAATGGCCACGTTCTCGGCGTCACTCAATACGGAGCGCGGATATTTGCGCTGCTGATTCTCAAGCTCGCCACCGAGCAGCTGAGCCACTTCACGAGGGGTGAGGGCTCCATCAGTCTCCACGAACACGGTCTGCGGAGCCAGGCAGCTTTGCTGGTCATATGTGGCGATGTCAACAGCCACACGATGCACGGTATCGGCATAGGTATCAGGACGCAAAGCCTCTCGGCCAATGAACGCCAACCCGACTTTTGCTCCGTAACCTAGACAGGGCTTGGACCCGGCGACTTTGCCCGCAATCAATTTGGTAGTCTGCGAAGAACCGTAAACAATCACGGCATCGGCCGCATCGATGGCTGAATCCTCGAGCTGCTGCGAGCCGCCCTTCCATGGAACCACCGCAATGGCATCAGCGAGGTCGGAATTGACCATCGCAATGCTGCGAGCAAAGAACGCAGGCATCACCGGCTCGGAAAATGAAGATTTGCCAAGAATCGCGCCTTTGACCAGCAGGGTCATCGCCATGCTCCACACGGGAATCCCCGGCACATTGCTGGAGAACACCTGATAGGTGAGCGCTGGGCCCACATATTTAGAGTATCCCCCCGCCTTGTTCGGCCGGAATTCGTCGAGCATAGACGGCTGACCGATTTCGGAGTCAAGGAACCGGAGCAGTTCACGACGCCTGAACTGGCGCATATACCGTTTGAGCTCAATCCGCACCATGTCAGGCTCATATCCGGTGATTGCGGGAATCAGCAGTTCAGCCTGACGCCGCAGCTCAAAATCCGGATCGGCCCATAGTTGGGCCGCGTCGGCCACGATGTCGAGAATATCGTTGACACTCATCGCGGCAAGCGTGCGGTTGCGAACATCGACAAGCTGCTTGGCAAGGGAAGTCACCTTTGAGCCATCCAGTCGCGGATAGCGCAAACGCTTCACCCCATCCGATGTGGCGACCTCATAGATTTCGTAATCCGAAACATCCACTCCCGAGGGCAGGTGGAAGACATCAATGGCCTGACTCACGGATTCATCAACGGTTGGCACTGATGACCTCGTCTACCGCGATTGAGCACCCACGAGCCTCGGCTCCCTTCGCCCTGCCCTGCAGCAGGAATCCGTCCGGGGTCCGATGGCCGAGGTCCTCGGTCAGAATACCGATGCATGAATTCCAATTGGCAAGGTCGTAATGGGCTATCACACCGGTCTCACCATCCTTGACGGGAGTCAGCGTTTCCGGATCGAGGAAGACCGTGCGCACCCAGGCGGGGTTCGCCTTGAGATAGTTGCTGGTGCCATCCGTATACCACGACAGAATATTTTGGTCATAGATCTGCGAGCTCAACTCGGTCATGCCATACATGTTGACGCAGTGGTGGCGCGGCACCCCCAGTGTCTGTTCCAGCTCATCAAGCATCTGGTCTTCGGTGATGTCGCGCTTAGTGCTCTTGAAGCCGCCAGTGTCGAACAACCGGCTATCGGGGGCCAGCGCGAACGTCAGATCATGCTCATGCAGGTAATCGAACAGATACAGATAGGACGACGAGACACCCATCAGCATCACCGGTTCACCGTCAGACACCGCACGGTTAAGGAAGGCGATGATTTCATCGAACTTGAGTCCATGCTCGTCGAAGAACACACCGCTGCCTTCGCTGCCGCAGCACTCCACGGCCTTGGTAAGGTAGCGCGACAGGGAGGAGTTCTGGTTCATGTCCCATGCCGGCGAAATCACGGCGATGCGGATACGCTCTCGATCCGGCATGATGAAATGACGGAACGGCACAATCATTGATTCATCCCACACCTCAAGATCGGGATGGAAGTTGCGCCCACGCATCTTGCCGCCATGCGTGGTTCCGCTCGTCATGAATACGGCTTCGCACTGCTCGGTCGGTATGGTCGAAAGGTCAAGGTGCTTGAACCCGTCCACCGGCATCGGCGGAATCTCCCGCCAATCCTTGAGCGTTGCGGGGGTGACGCGTTTAGCCGCGCAGTAACGACGGTACGGCAGATCATACGTGTACTGATAGATGAACACGTCGCGCGCCAACGCACCAAACGCCTCTTCCGGGGCCTGCTCACAGCCATAGGTATGGATAAAATCCAGAATCCCGCGCTTGATACGACGCGCGTCATCCATCACATCAGTCATTGCATCGCTCCTGTCAATATCCAATATCAACCAGCATTATCGTTCATCGTACGCCGCAGCGCCAGTCCCATCCGCCGGATCGGCTGCTGGAACATCCACGGACGCCGGCGCACGATGCTTCGCCACCAAATCCGGAAGAGCGACGAAAAGCGCATTGAGAATGATGGCGCTGAATACACCGACCATGATGTTGTTGCCAAAGAACACGCTTGCGCCGCCGGTCAGGCCGGAGAGCGCCTTGGGCAGGGCGATGCCGAGCAACAGAGACATGCCGATGACCGTTTGACGGCGCTCGTCATCAGCGACCTTGCGCAGGGCGCGCAGGCCGGTCACGATTAGGCTGGCCGCAGCCGGCAGGAAAATGCCTCCGACGACTGCCGAGGGAATGACGGACAGCAACGCGCCCGCCTTTGGCACGAAGCCCAGAATCAGCAACAGCACAGCGGCGATGATCACAGGCGTGCGCGTGCGCAACTTGCCTTCGCCGGTCAGGTTGAGCAGGCCGACATTTTGCGGGTAGGCGGTGGTGGTGAATCCACCAATCAGCGAGGAAATGGCTGAACCGGCCGCCTCGCCGGCAAGACCGTAGCGCACCTGCTTGCGTTCGAGGGACGTGCCCTGAATCTCAGAAGCCGCCTGATAGACGCCGAGAGCTTCCATGACGGCAACCATGTAGGCAATGAAGAACGGGATGAAGATCTTCCAGTCAAATGTGAACGGACCGTAGGGCAGGAAGGTCGGCAGGCCCAACCATCCCTTGGATGCCACAGGAGAGAAGTCCACCATGCCAAACGCTGCGGCGACCACGGTGCCGACGACGAGCGCGATGAGGAATGAGAACGACTTGAGCAGGCCCTTGCCGAGCAACGACAGGACAAGCACAATCGCCGTGGTCAGAATCGACACGGTCAGGATGTGCGGATCGGCGAACGTCTTGTCGCCGGGAGCCCCGCCTAGAAACTCGCTCAGCGTGAATCCAGACAGCGAGACACCGACCATAAAGATGACCACGCCCGAAATCATCGGAGAGAACAGGAACCGCATCCGCTCTATCACACCGGTCAGGCACAGCAACAGGAACACAAGCGAAGCGATGAGAATGGACGAACTCGCCGCCCCCAGCATGCCGGCCGTACCTGCCGCGATCATCAACGCGTCAAACGCGGCTGACGGCCCCTGCACCACCGGCAGGCGAACCAGCCGAGTGGCCTGAACCAAAGTAACCAGACCAGAGACGATGAAGATGGCGTTAATCATGTTCGACGACAGGGCAATAGGTAAGCCGATTGCTCCGGCCACAAACACCGGATCAAGCCAGACGTTGGAAACAAGCACATGCTGGAAACCCAGCAGTACGTTCTGGGCGGTCAGCTCCTTGCGTATTGACATACGCTTCCTCTCTCTCAACGCGCATATGGGATGCCGAGCCGAACAGAGGAGTTCAACCGTCGCATTCCCTACGCGAGTGTTAGCTCACAGGTTCGAAGGGTTCGGCACATACCGTCTCAGCCTAAAGCACCCCTTACGAATCGGTTTTCGCACGTCACCGTAACAAACCTTGACATCTCCGTCAAGAAGATTCGTGCTTTTCGGCAGCTGCCCGATGTGAGATAACAAACAGTTTTACGAATGGAGAAGGAATCGAAGCAATGCGGCCAGACTCACCAACCCCACAGGACCATGGACTTGGAGTCGGCGGGAGTGTAGTTGGAGTCGCCGGTGGCGCCGGCAGCGATATCGGCGGCAGTATCGCGGCCGGGCAGTTCGCGGGTTTCGCGGCGGATGGCGTTGCGCCAGAGGCGGGCGCGGTTGGAGCGTTGTATCTCCACGATATTGCCGTCACGGCCTGCGGCGAAAACGCTCTCCTGGTCGCCGGTTTGCATGCGTTTGACTTCGCGGCGCAGTTGGCGATTCTCTTCTTCGAGGACCAAAATGCGCGCGATACCGGAAAGGTTGATGCCCTCATCCTGGCTCAGGCGCTGAGCTCGGGTCAGGCGGGCAATGTCGCGCAGGCAGTAGCGGCGTGCGCCGCCATCGGTGCGCTGCGGACGAACCAAACCGAGGCGGTCGTACTGACGGAGAGTCTGGGGGTGAATGTTGGCCAACTCGGCGGTCTGGCCGACGGTGAAGATGGGCAGTTCGATGTCGAAGCCGACGTCATCGGCTCCGTCGAGATCGGCCCTGCCCATCACGAGCGCGGTTGCGCACATCGCGTATAACTGCTTCATCTGGTTGGCTAACCGCGCCATTGTTCACCTCCTGATTACAGGCTGAGATAGTCGCCGGCTTTTTCGTCGAATTCTTTGGCGGCGTGCTTGACGGCCAGACCCGGCTTGGCGGGGACCATGATCTGCACACGGCCGATCAGATCGCCCGGCTGGTTGCTGCGCTGGACGCCAAGTCCCGTGAGCTTGACTTCCGCGCCGGAGCTGGAGCCTGCCGGCACCTTGAAGGTAACGGGATTGCCGTCGATATCCTTGGCCTCGACCTTGCCACCGGCCACGGCCTGGCCCACGGTGACGGGCAGGTCCATGACGATATCATGGCCGCGCATCGAGAATGTGGCATCGGGCTTGACGGTGACGTGCAGGTACAGGTCACCGGCCTTGCCGCCGTTGATGCCTAGCTTGCCCTTGCCGGCCAGCTTGATTTTCTGTCCGTCCTTGACGCCCGCAGGCACGTGGGCCTTGAACTTCTTGCCGTCCACGGACAGGGACACGGTAGCGCCCTTGACCGCCTGACGCAGGGTCAGGCTGATCTTGGAGTTGCGGTCCTCGCCGTTTTCGGGGCGCGGGGCCTCCTCATAGCCATAGCCGCCGGCATTGCCGTACGGCGATTGGCCGTAGCCGCCATACGGCTGGCCGCCCTGACCTGCAGCACCGCCGAACATCGAGAAGATGTCGTTGATGTTGTTGGGGCCGCCGCCCGAAGTGGAGAAGCGGATGCGCGAGCCATTGCCGCCGGCACCCTGGCCGAACATGGAACCAAAGATGTCGGAGAAACCGGAAGCATCGAAGCCGCCGGAACCGCCGGCGAAGCGGGCACCGCCCATGCCGAACTGACGAATCGCGTCGTACTTCTGGCGATCTTCCTTCTTGCTCAGCACGTCATAGGCTTCGGAGATGTCCTTGAACTTCTCCTCGGCTTCCTTGGTCTTGTTGACGTCAGGATGGTATTTGCGGGCGAGCTTGCGGTACGCCTTCTTGATGTCGTCGTCCGAAGCGTCCTTGGAGACACCAAGGACTTTGTAGAAGTCTTTGCTGAGCCATTCGTTTTCAGCCATTCATGTCTCCTTTCTAGAAAAGTCTTTATGTAATTGCACCTCCCTCTGATGAGGGAGTGGCATCGCGCAGCGATGACGGAGGGAAAGATAGCGGGGACTATGGGCATCAAGAATGTGGCCCTCTGTCTTCCGCGGCCTGCGGCCGGCTTCTCTCCCTCAGTCAGCTTCGCTGACAGCTCCCTCATCAGAGGGAGCTAAGGCACTGTCAACTCATTGCAGCGAGCTGGATGTCAGTTTTGCGGGGAGGCTACTACTACTCGGGCGGCGCGGATTACGCGATCGCCGATGCGGTAGCCGGCCTCGACCACGGTGTCAACCGTTTCCTTTTCGGCATCCGCGTCCGGCTTGTGCAGGATCGCGTCATGCTTGGTGGGGTCGAAGTCCTCGCCCTTTTCGCCGAACTTCTCGACACCGAACTTCTCGAAGGCCTTGTCAATCTTGGTGGCGACGGCCTTGAACGAGTCGTCCATCTCGCTGTGTTCGCGAATGCGGTCGATATCGTCGAGGGCGGGCAGCAGCGCGGTCAGCACGTCGATGATGCCGTGCTGGCGGAAGCGCTCCTGCTCCTTCTGCGTGCGATTGCGGTAGTTGATGAACTCCGCACGTTCGCGTTGCAGGGCTTCGAGGTAGTCTGCGGCTTCCTTCTTGGCCTTGCCGAGCGGGGTGAGGGTGTCTGCGGAATCGGACTGGCCTTCGCCAGTCTTCTCTCCCTCAGCTGCGGCAGGAGCCGCGTCGGCTCCTTCATTGGAAGGAGCCTGGGCAGCCGAATCCTGCGCAGAGCCGGACTCGGCGGAGGCGTCAGCCCCTGAAGAGGCCTGAGCGGCAGCCTCAGCATCTGAGGGATCCGGCAGGTCGTTCAGGTAGTCGTCCTTGTTGAACTCGGACATCACTTGTTGTCCTTGTCGTCATCGTCGTCCACGACCTCGGCCTCGACGGTGTCGTCGTCGGAACCGGAGGCGGAGCCAGCGGAAGCGCCGGCACCGTCAGCACCAGCGGCAGCACCCTCGGCACCCTGCTGGGCGTAGAGGACCTGGCCGATCTTCTGGGCGGCGGTCATCAGCTCGGTCTGAGCGGTCTTGACCTTCTCGGTGTCGTCACCCTTCAGGGCTTCCTTCAGAGCGTTGACCTTGTCGGTGACTTCCTTGACGATGTCGTCGGAGAGCTTGTCCTTGTTGTCGTTGACGAGCTTCTCGGTGGAGTAGGCGAAGGCCTCGGCCTGGTTGCGGGTCTCGGCGTCTTCCTTGCGCTTCTTGTCCTCAGCCTCATGAGCTTCGGCTTCCTTGACCATGCGGTCGATCTCGTCCTTCGGCAGGCCGGAACCACCGGTGATGGTCATGGACTGCTCCTTGCCGGTGCCCTTGTCCTTAGCGGACACGTGCACGATGCCGTTGGCGTCGATGTCGAAGGTGACCTCGATCTGCGGGACGCCACGCGGAGCCGGAGCGATGCCGGTCAGCTCGAAGGTGCCCAGCGGCTTGTTGTCGCGAGCGAACTCACGCTCACCCTGGTAGACCTGAATCAGCACGGACGGCTGGTTGTCTTCAGCGGTGGAGAAGACCTCGGAGCGCTTGGTCGGGATGGCGGTGTTGCGATCGATGAGCTTGGTCATGATGCCACCCTTGGTCTCGATACCGAGGGACAGCGGGGTCACGTCGATAAGCAGGACGTCCTTACGGTCGCCCTTGATGACGCCGGACTGCACGGCGGCACCGACAGCCACAACCTCATCCGGGTTCACGGACTGGTTCGCTTCCTTACCACCGGTGAGCTCCTTGACGAGTTCCTTGACGGCGGGCATACGAGTGGAACCACCGACGAGCACCACGTGGTCGATGTCGCTCACGGAGATGCCGGCGTCGTGCAGCACGTTGTTGAACGGCGTGCGGCAGCGACCCAGCAGGTCGGAGGTCATTTCCTCGAAGTGCGCACGGGTCAGAGTCTCATCCAGGTGCACCGGGGTGCCGTCAGGGGTCATGGCCAGGTACTGCATGGAGATGCTGGTGGAGGTGGAGGAGGAGAGCTCCTTCTTCGCCTGCTCAGCGGCTTCCTTCAGACGCTGCAGCGCGATCTTGTCCTTGGACAGGTCGACGCCGTACTTGTTCTTGACTTCGGAAACCAGCCAATCGATGATCTTCTGATCCCAGTCGTCACCACCGAGGTGGTTGTCGCCGTTGGTGGCCTGAACCTGAATGGTGGAGAAGCCGTCGTCATCCTTGCCAATCTCCAGCAGGGAGACATCGAAGGTGCCGCCGCCGAGGTCGAAGACCAGGATGCGCTCGTCTTCCTTGCCCTTCTCAAGGCCGTAGGCCAGAGCGGCTGCGGTCGGCTCGTTGATGATACGCAGGACGTTCAGGCCGGCGATCTTGCCGGCGTCCTTGGTGGCCTGACGCTGGGCATCGTTGAAGTATGCCGGGCAGGTGATGACGGCGTCGGTGACGGGCTCGCCGAGGTAGGCCTCAGCATCCCTCTTCAGCTTCATCAGGATCTGCGCGGAAATCTCCTGCGGGGTCCACTTCTTGCCGTCGATGTCGACGGTCCAGTCGGAGCCCATGTGGCGCTTGACGGAAGAAATAGTGCGGTCAACGTTGGTCACGGCCTGACGCTTGGCCACTTCGCCGACGAGGATCTCGCCGGACTTGGAGAAGGCCACCACAGACGGCGTGGTGCGCGCGCCTTCAGCGTTGACGATAACGGTGGGCTCGCCACCTTCAAGAGTTGCGATGCAGGAATTCGTGGTTCCCAGATCGATACCAACTGCACGTGCCATAATGTGTGCTCCTTAATTACTCGTTTGTTCTTACGTTCTTTGCCCAAGTTCCGATTGGTCGTCTCTTGGACCTTCCAAACTTGAGCCTACATCACTCAACTTCCATTTGGCAAGTTCTATTCCCAATTTCAACACAAAAAGTTGAGTATGTTTGGCTCAAGTTTTTTGTGGGAGTGACTGACGGCGATGACGGAGTGGTGCGTTTGGAGCCAAAATCCACTTATACAGAAAACTGCAAGGGGTGACTGGGGCGCGCCATCAGCCTTGCCATCAGACTTGCCAGCGGCGGCGCGCGATTGCGGCGCATGGGGTGTGTCGGCGACGTTATTGTCGCTGGGGGCATCGATGCGCTGAATAACTCAGACACAGTGTTTGTCGCCGATTTTCTGCGGGAATTGTTCGGCAATATCGCTAGGTATGCCGATCCGACGCAGCGTTACGTGGTGCTGGTTTCCGCCGCTCAGGACCACGTCACCATTGATGTGACGGACCGCCCACGTCAAGGTGGCACGACGCTTGAGGGGCGGCATTCCGGGCTTGCGTACTATCGGGAGCGTGTGCTGCATGCGCACGGGGATTGGGATGTGCGGGAGAAACGCGGGCAGTGGGTACTGCATGCTTCAGTGCCGGTCGATAACGCTGGCTAATCGACAACACCGGCTCATCAATAACGCCGGCTAATTGATACCGCCAATCACTCGATAACGCCAGCCAGTCAATAACGCCGGTCCCCGGCCGCGCCGGCGTGGGTCGCGAGCGAGGCCGCCATCGCGACCGCGCAGACCGCGGCGGCCACCGCGACGCCCTTGTGCTGTTTCACCTTGTGCATGAAAAGTTCCTTTCCACTGACCGCACGATGAGTGCAATCGCGAAGGCCATCCCACGCACTGCACCCGGTATGCCACGCTCTTCGGCAACCATGCCGAACTTATCGCCGCATACCGGGGCGCACCCGGATGTTGCAGAAAACTGCAACCGGGCTCAGCTGCGCAGCAAAATTTCTTCGAGCGCGCCGGCCACCGCATCGGGCATGTCGGTGATCCAGAAATCGTTGGCGTAGCGCGGACCACGGTTCATGGTGCGCAGGGCGCCGATCGCGCCGATGCCGAGCTTGTGGACCGCCTGCAGCGCGAGCTCCTTGGTGCGGTAGAGCATCTGGGCGTGCAGCAGTAGGTCCATCGCGTCCGATTCGACCGGATTGTCGGCGATGCGCAGACCGCCGGGAATCTCGATGCGCAGACTGGCAGCCGAGCTGATGCCGGTGACGGACACGGTCAGGCTCATGGTCGCCTCGTCGTACGCCACCGTCGCCTCGACCGGAGCCTCGCCGGACCATGCACGCACGCCGCTGGCCGCGTCAACCGGCGCGACGCCGCGGAACACGACCGTCCAGTCGCGCAACTCGGGTACGGCGGACGTATCGCCGGTAACCGGCGCGACGGTGAAGGCGCTGGGCGACGCATCGGCCCCGCCCCACGTGAACGCTATCGCGGTGTCGGCGCTGGGGGCGCCCCACGTGCCGCGATCCTCGCGCATGACGAACGAGCCGTCGGCACCAGGGAACACCAGCACGCGCAGGGCCTGCGGGTTGGCGATAGAGTTGATCGCTTCGCCGGATTCCGCGACGTCCTGCAACGGCACGATCGCGCCGGCCTTGGCGAACACCGGCGTGCGGTCGAGCGAGCGCCAGACCTCCAGTCGGCGGCCAGCGGCGTCGGATGAGACGTATCGGCGGCCGTCGAAGAAGTCGAACCACTCCCCCTGCGGCAGCCAGGCGTCGGCGCGGCCGCGGCAGGCGGCGGCATCGTCCGGGGAGACGATCGGCGCGACCACGAGCTCGGTGCCGAAGCGGAACTCATCCGGCACCTCGTAGGCGTCCGGCGTATCCGGGTTCTGCCAGTACATCGGCTCGACCAGCGGACGGCCGGCTTCGGCGGCACGGTAGTTCATGGTGTACAAGTACGGCATCATCGCGTGGCGCAGACGCAGCGCGTCCACCATCGCGGCGCTCACGTCACGGTTGAAGTTCCACGGCTCCTTGCCGGAGAACGGCGAGTTGGACGAATGCAGTCGGTTGATCGGGCTGAACGCGCCGAGCTGGTACCAGCGGGCCTCCAGCTCTTCGTTGCGGTAGCCGAACATGTGGCCGCCGATGTCGTGGCTCCACCAGCCATACCCGATGTTGGAAGCGGTGGCGGTGAACTGCGGCTGGAAGGCGAGCGATTCCCAGGTCACGATCGTGTCTCCGGAGAAGCCGACCGGGTAGCGGTGGGAGCCGGGGCCGGCGTACCGGGAGAAGGTGAGCGGCCAGTTGCCACCGCGCCCTGAGTCGAGGTAGTGCATGTGGTTGAGCATCCACAGCGGGTCGAGACCTTTCTGGCGGGTCACGCCGCCCTGCTGCCAGTCCAGCCACCAGAAGTCGACGCCTTCGGCCTCCATGCGGTGGTGCATGTCGAAATAGGCGTCCACGAAGTCCGGGTTGGTGAGGTCGAATTCCACGTTCTCCTCGGTGGCCGGGTCGATGCCGACGCGCTTGGCGACTTCGGGGTAGGCGTCCTCGAACGCGCGCACGCCGTCGCGCGGGTGGACGTTCAGTGTGGTGCGCAGGCCGCGCCGGTGCAGGTCGGCGAGGAAGGCCGGCGGGTCGGGGAACAGTTCGCGGTTCCACGAGTAGCCGGTCCAGCCGGAACCGTACTTCGGGTCCACGTCGTCCACGCGATGCCAGTCCATGTCGATCACGGAGGTGGTGAACGGGATGCCCTCGCGCTTGAAGCGGTCCATCAGGGCCAGATAGCCGTCCTGCGTGTACCGGTAGTAGCGGCTCCACCAGTTGCCCATGGCGAAGCGCGGCAGGAGCGGCGTGGGGCCGGTCAGGCGATAGAAGTCGCGTACGGCCTCGATGTAGCGGTGGCCATAGCCGAAGAAGTACAAGTCCGTTTCGGCGGTGGCGCGCGGGGATACCCAGGTGCCGAACGGGTTCGCCTTGCCGTTCACCGTGTCGGTTTCGATGATGATGTTGGCGGCGGAATCGTCGATGACGGCCCAGCCATCGCGCGAGATCACGCCGTTGTCAAGCTCGATGGCGCCGTCCGCCTCGTCCAGCGTGCGGGCGGTGCCTTTGAGGTTGCCGCGCTGGGCGTCGCCGTAATGCCAGGTGTTGAACTGGGTGTCGGCCACGCCTTTGACGACCACGCTCAGGCCTTCCTTGCTGAACGGCTGCTGGTCGTAGACGATGGTCAGGGCCGCGGTGTCGATGATGACGCGGCCGTCACGCTCGGTGACGCGGCGTTCGACCGGGCTACCGAAATCGCGGTTCAGGACGGTCTGGGTCGGGCGGTTCTCGAATACGCCGGAATCGGACCATTCGAATCGCACGAGCGAATCGGTGATGAGTCCGATGCGCCAGTGCTCGCCGGACACCACATTGTCGGCGCGCATGGCCGGCGTGGCGTCGAGGCGGAAGTCCTGCGGATCGGGCGAGGTCGGAGACGACTGCTTGAGTTGTGGTGACTGTGCCATGGTTACCCCTTCTGTACGGTTATTCACGATGATACGAGTGATGCGGCCGCGGCTCCCCGGGACTGGTGGGAGACTGCGGCGCGGTTCGGATTCGGCCGAAACCGGCCGGGTTTACTTGCCAGAGCCGGTGGCGATGCCGGCGATGAACTGCTTCTGGAACACCAGGTAGACGATGACCACCGGGATGATGGTCACGGAGGTGGCGGCGAACAGTCCGCCGTAATCGGTGCCGTACTGGCCGGAGAACATCTTGAGGCCCACCGACAACAGCTGCTTGTCGTCATCGGTGATCATGAGGAACGGCCAGAGGTAGTCCTCCCAGTTCCACAGGAAGGTGAAGATGGCGAGCGCGGCGATGGAATTGCGGCTCATCGGCAGCACCACCTGGTGGAAGATGCGCCAGTCGCTGGCGCCGTCGAGGCGGACGGCGTGCGGGCGGAGCAGGGCATCCTCGGAGTTGTGGACGTTGAACAGCACGGGGGCGTTCTTGTTGCCCTTGAGCGAGAGCGGGGTCTTGACCCAGTAGTCGCTCCAAGCCACCTGCGAGATCTTGAAGGTGACGTTCGGGTGGCTCTTCTCGTACTCGTGGAGCATGGAGATCACCGGGTCAGTGCTTTCGTCGCCCCAGGACCAGTAGCCCAGTTCGATGGGCTGGCCGTCGTTGACCAAGTGGTTGGGGTCGTAGGTGATGGTGTCGCCCATGACGGCCAGGCCCTTGTCGGCCTGGGTGTCGACGACGCCTGACGAACCGCTCGAACTGCAACCGGTTGCAAGTGCCATAATGCTCACGGTTGCAGTCAGCGCGGCGAGAGATTTCTTGATCTTCATTATCTCCCTTACTTCCTCGCAAGCTCTAAGTGAAAACGGTTCAGTATACGGGTGTCGAACTAGTTCGGCAACCCGGCTTTCTCAGCCATGCAAACCGTTACATTTGCAACCTGTTACATTCCAAAGCTATTGAGACCATATTGGTCTATATTTTCGGCGTGTCGCAATATCGCAACCCATTGCACTATGACTGTCGTAAAACGTACTGCAATGATTTACAATGAAGAGAAGTTTGTCACACCGTCAACTTTGAAAAACCGGGAGGGGCCATGAAAGCCAGCATCGAGGACGTCGCCAGGCAAGCAGGCGTCTCCACCGCCACGGTCTCCCGCGCGTTCTCCCGCCCTGACATGGTCTCCGCCAAAACGCGCGCCAAGGTGATGGAGGCCGCCCAACAACTCGACTTCTCGGTATCCCGCATGGCCGGCATCCTCAAATCGGGCCGCTCCCACCGCGTGGCGCTGCTGGTGGGCAGCAGCAAGCTCGACTGGTTCACCTCGCGCATCATCGAAGGCCTCAACGAAGTGCTGCGATCGGCCGGCTACGATCTGGTCATCCAACCGATCGGCGATGCGGGCGCGCGCGAGGAGTTCTTCGACGAACTGCCGGTGCGCGGCAACGCGGACGCGGTCATCGTCTCGTCGTTCGCCATCACCCCGGCCGAAATCAGGCGACTCAACACCACGCGGATCCCGCTCATCGGCATCAACACGGCCTCGCAGGGGTTCACCGCCTCCGTGGGCATCGACGACAAGGCCGGCATCCGGCTGATCGTGCGCCATCTGACCACGCTCGGCCACCGCAACCTGTTGTATTTGTACGAGACGTTCGATGCCACGATGGGCTTCAGCTCGCACAACCGCGTCACCGGATTCCTGGAGGCGTGCAGCGAACTGGACGGCGTGACCGGCCAGACGATGGACATGCAGGCCGGCGACGATCCGGTCGACGCCGCCCTCACCGCGCTGCTCGCGCGCGACGACGCCCCGACTGCCCTGTGCTTCCATCAGGATTCGCTGGCGATTCCGCTGTTCTTCCGCCTGCGCCAATGCGGCATGGCGATTCCGACCGACCTGTCCGTCACCGGATTCGACAACAGCACGTTCTCGGGCGAGGTGGGGCTGACCACCGTGCGCCAGAAGCCGTACGACATGGCCGTCGCCGCCGCGCGCAAGGCCCTGGACCTTATCGAGGGGCGCACCCTGGACCAGCCGCACGAGATCTTCCCCGTGCAACTGCTGGTACGCGACTCCACCGCCGCGCCGCGGGTGCGCGGCTGAGCGGGGCCGAATCAGTCGTTATTCGGGCCGCTGTTGTCGGACTGGGCTTTGCCGTTCCTGCGAGCTATCGCCATGAACGTGACGCCGACGATGACGGGCAGGAGGATGGCGGCGAGCGTTGCGGCGCGGCGGATGGCATCGGACGTTGCCTTTCCGGACTTGGCGTCGCCTGACTTGGCGGACGCTGCGGAATCGGCGGACTTGGCGGCGGTGTCATCGCCCTTATGCGGTGTTTCGCCGGTGAACCAGGCGGGATCGGACGGATCGTATTTCCGGGTGCCGGCCCAGTTTGCGGGCGTCGCGCCGGCGTATAGGGCGACGGCCGAGCCCTTGGCCACGGTGGCGGTGAAGGTGCCGGCCACGGCGTTGCGGAAGCCGATCATGCCGCGGATGGCGGTCCAGCGTTGCGCGCAGTGCCAGGTGCCGGCGGTTTCGATGCCGTCGGTCGGACAGGTCATGTCCGGCACGGAGGTGCGGGTGGCGCCGGGAGCGCCGTCGTCGACGCCGGCGTAGTAGTAGCCGGAGAAGATGTGCGGCTGGCCGTAATCGTAGGCGAGCATGAAGGCGTTGGCGAGCAGGTAGCTGGTGCCGTCACGGGTGGTGAGCGAGGAGCCGTTGCGCTCGGTGTCCCAGTTGGTCACCCATACGGCCGCCTTATCGGAATCCACCCAGGTCGGTCCGCCGATGGCGTCCAGGCCATCCGAACGAATCGATGCAGGCCGGCTTCGACATGGACCTCTACCTCGACTGGCGCCGGGACGGCCACCCGAACGGCTACAACCTGTTGCTGCGCAATACCGACACGCCTATGGAGCACGAAGGCGATTCCAGTTATTTCAACGCCGATTCAGGTGCCTCAATCGCCTCATTCCTCACGGAATACCTGCCGGACGAGCTCTCTTCCGACGCCGACGTGCTGCTCAGTCTTGGTGAACCGGCCGTGAGCGGCGGGCAGCTGACGCTCTCCCCGCAATCGTTCGTCGTGTTTGGTTAAACCCGTTCGACCTCACCTCCGCCGGCGAGGCTGTCGGCAAAGTCGACTGGGGATAGTCAACGGGCCATCACGACAAACACCAACACCTCTAGCCTCGTCCAACTCACCGAATGTATTGCAATCGTTGTCAATATGAGTTACGGTAGAGGCAGAACAGCTCGAACATTGGTCTGTCAGGTTGCCGGAACCTCAACGCAGAGCGGCCCTCGAACAGCAATGCAAACGACTAGCAGTACCCGATTTGCAAGCAAGGAGTCATCATGACCGACGCATACGGCAACGACGCAGCAACCAGCACCGGCACCATCGCAGACACCACCAACAACGCCGCTTCCGGTGCCCCGCAGCGCGCGGAAAGCACGGAACGACTCGCCCGCCCGCTCATCAAGCTCGCCAAAGCCTGCGGACTTGCCACCTCATTCATCGACCAGCTCGGCACCTACACCGAAATCAGCGACGCGGCCTTGGTCGCCGTACTCAAGGCCCTCGACGTGGACGCATCCAGCGACGAGGCCATCGTACGCTCCACGACCCAACTTGAGGTGGAAAACAGCAAACGTTTGCTCCCCTCCACCATCGTCGCCACCACCGGCAAACCGACCGGCATCACCCTGAACTGCTCGTCGGACGCGGACATCACCGCCTCCATCGAACTGGAGGACGGCACCGCGTTTGGCCACTTTGCCCTGCTGCCGAACCTCAATTCCGGCAAGCCGGACTTGACCATCGCACCCGACCTGCCGATGGGTTACCACACGCTGACCGTCACGGTTGACGGGCGCGAGGGCAAGGCGGCCATCATCGCCGCCCCCGCGCGCATTCCCGTGCCGGAGGCGGTCGCCGAGCACCAGCGGTGGGGCTGGATGACGCAGATGTATTCCGTGCGGTCCCGCGAATCGTGGGGCATCGGCGATTACGGCGATCTGAAGCGTCTTTTGGCAGATGCCGCCGAGAAGTCCAAGGCCGACTTCATGCTCATCAATCCGATTCACGCCGGCGCGCCGATTCCGCCGCTTGAGCCATCGCCGTATCTACCGGAATCGCGCCGATTCCTCAACGTGACGTACATCCGGCCGCAGGATATCCCCGAATATGCCACACTGCCGGCCGACGTGCGCGCGCAGGTGGATGCGCTGCATGATTCGGTGGCCGCGCGCAACGACGAATCGACCCCGATGGACATCAACGCGGCGTGGGAGGCCAAGCGCCCGGCGCTGCGCCTGATCTTCGAAGCGGGCCGCAACAACAAGCGCGAGCTCGAATTCGAGCATTTCAAGACCACCGCCGGCCCGGACCTCGATTCCTTCGCCACATGGTGCCTGTGCTTCGAGGTATGGGGCGCGCCGTGGGGCGAGAACCGTTGGTTCTTCGAGAAGACCATCGACGACCCGGCCGTGCGCCAGCTCGTCGAGGAGCACCACGACCTGTTCGAGTTCAACCGCTGGCTGCAGTGGATCGCTGCCGAGCAGGTGAACGCCGCGCAGCAGGAGGCGCTGGACCACGGCATGACGCTGGGGCTGATGCAGGACATGGCCGTGGGCGTGCACGGGCTCGGCGCGGATGCCTGGGCCAATCCGGAACGCTTCGCCTCAGGTGGCGTCACGGTCGGCTGCCCGCCGGACTTCTATAACCAGCAGGGCCAGGATTGGGGCCAGCCACCGTTCAACCCGCGCTACCTGGAGGCCACCGGCTACCAGGTGTACCGCGAGATGGTGCATTCGATGTACGAGCACGCGGGCGCGGTGCGCATCGACCATGTGCTGGGCTTGTTCCGCCTGTGGTGGATTCCGCAGGGGCTCGGTGCCCGCAACGGCGCATACGTGACGTACAACCACGAGGCGATGTTGGGAGTACTGGCCATCGAGGCCACGCGCGCCGGAGGCATGGTGGTTGGCGAGGATCTGGGCACCGTACCGGATTACGTGCGCCGCATTCTGGCCGATCACGGCGTGCTCGGCACTGACGTGGAATGGTTCAACCGCGTGGACGATTCGCCGAACGCCGGCGACCCGTACCGCGCACCCAAGGACTATCGCAAACAGGCATTGGCCTCGGTGACCACGCACGATCTGCCACCCACCGCCGGCTACCTGAACTTCGCACACGTCAAGCTGCGCGAGGAGCTGCATCTCCTGAGCGAGCCGGTGGAGGCATTCGCCGCCTCGGCGATGGCCGAGCGCACGGCCATGATGAACCGTCTGGTGGAGAACGGCTATATCTCGCAGACCGTGGCGGATGATGTGGAAGGCCATGTGCAGGAAATCGTGGAAGCGATGCACGCCATGCTCACCGATACGCCGTCGCTGCTGCTGCAGGCAGCGCTGGTGGACGGCGTGGGCGAATGCCGCTCCCAGAATCAGCCGGGCACTTCCAGAGAGTATTCGAACTGGCGCGTGCCGCTGGCGGACAGCTCAGGCCACGTGGTACATACCGACGAGGTCTTCGACCTGCCACGCGTGCAGTCCCTAGCCGCCGTGATGCGCCGAGAGAAGCGGTGATCGATTCCGGCAATGGGAAATTGGTCTAAATCAGCCCCTCGTAATCGAGATAGCCGAAGACGACGACTTGTTATGGGCATGTTATCGTTGTCATGACAATGATTGTTCGCGACGGCGAAGGAGCGACGGCTATGACCAAGGCAAGCATTCAAGCGGTGGCCCGCGAGGCCGGCGTTTCCGTATCCACGGTGTCCCGAACCTTCGCCAAGCCGGATCTAGTGCTTCCAGAGACTCGAGACCGAGTGATGACCGCGGCCGAAAAGCTCGACTACTCCGTCTCTCGCTCGGCCGCCGCACTGAAGTCCGGCCAGTCGTTCCGCATTGCGCTGCTGGCCAGCGAGACCATCACCACCTGGTTCAATGCAAACATCTTCGCCGGCCTTGACTCGGCGCTGCGCCCCTCCGGCTACGACACTGTGCCCTACCCCATGCGCAACGCCGCCGAGCGCCATGACTTCTTTGCGGATTTGCCCGTGCGACGCAATGCGGATGCGGTGATTGTCAGCTCCTTCGACATTGAGCCGGCTGAAGTGGAGCGACTGAAGCATATGCACGTGCCGATTGTCGGCATCAACATTCCCTCCACCGATGGGTTCGACGCAGGCGTGAGCATTGACGATTACGCCGCCACACGTTCGGCCATCGAGCACCTGATTGCACTCGGCCACCGGCATATCGCGTTCGTCGGCAGCGCCCCGACCGAAACCAACATGCGCTACAGTGCCGAGGCTCGTTTGCAGGGCGTCATTGATGCCGCTGCCGCCCATCCGGGGATCGAGCTAACGCCCCTGAGCATTCAACGCGGTCTTGGCGAAAGCAACGCGGCATTGAACGCCGTACTGAACGCCTCCCCCAGCATCACCGCCTTCTGTTTTGAGGATGATGAATTGGCCGCACCCGTGCTGTATCGCCTGCGTCAATACGGGCGGCGGGTACCTCAGGACATCTCCATCATCGGCTTCGACGATTCCACCCTGTCCGCCGCCGTGGGACTGACCACACTGCATCAGGACCCGTTCGCAATGGGCGTGGCCGCCGGGCACATGGTATTGGATGCCATTGCGGGCAAGTCAATCGAACCGGCATTCGTACGGCCGGACACTCCGCTAATACTGCGCGAAACCACCGCGCCGCCTGCCGCAACAGCAGCGTCCGCGCAGGCGTGACTACGTTACCACCGCAAAACGCCGATAAATCGACTTTTGCATGCGTAATTCACATGATATCGTTGTCATCATCAATACAACGGTTGGGCCTTCACACAGCAGTTCGAGCACAACCGGAACAACCCAACCACAACGCACCCGGAACAGGAAGGAATCGGCATGACCGCCAACAACCTCAATGACGACTGGTGGAAGCAGGCCGTCGTCTACCAGATCTACCCGCGCAGCTTCAAGGACGTCAACGGCGACGGACTCGGCGACATCGCCGGCGTCACCGAGAAGATGGATTACCTGAAGAACCTCGGCGTCGACGCGATCTGGCTCTCCCCGTTCTACCCCTCGGATCTGGCGGACGGCGGCTACGACGTGATCGACTACCGCAACGTCGACCCGCGCCTAGGCACCATGGACGACTTCGACGCGATGGCCGAGGCCGCGCACGAGGCCGGCATCAAAGTGATCGTGGACATCGTGCCCAACCACACCGCCGACAAGCACGTGTTCTTCCAAGAGGCCCTCGCCGCCGAGCCCGGCTCCCCGGCGCGCGACCGCTACATCTTCCGCGACGGCCGCGGCGAGCACGGCGAACTGCCGCCCAACGACTGGCAATCCTTCTTCGGCGGCCCGGCCTGGGCGCGCGTGGCCGACGGCCAGTGGTATCTGCACCTGTTCGATAAGGCGCAGCCGGACGTCAACTGGAAGAATCCGGACATCCACGAGGAGTTCAAGAAGACCCTACGTTTCTGGTCCGACCACGGCACCGACGGCTTCCGCATCGACGTGGCGCACGGCCTGGCCAAGGATCTCGAATCCAAGCCGTTGGAAGAGCTCGGCCGCGAATACAGCGTGGTCGGCGTGCTGAATCATGACTTCAGCCACCCGCTGTTCGACCGTCGTGAGGTGCACGACATCTACCGCGAGTGGCGCAAGGTGTTCAACGAATACAACCCGCCGCGCTTTGCCGTGGCCGAGGCGTGGGTGGTGCCTGAGCACCAGCACCTGTACGCTTCGATGGACGAGCTGGGCCAGTCCTTCAACTTCGACTTCGCGCAGGCCAACTGGTATGCCGACGAGTTCCGCAAGGCCATCGCCGCGGGTCTTAAGGCGGCGGCCGAAACCGGCGGCTCCACCACCACGTGGGTCATGAACAATCACGACGTGCCGCGCAGCCCCTCCCGCTACGGTCTGCCGCAGGTCAAGGGCGCGCCCTACCACCAGCTGCCGCACGACTGGCTGCTGCGCAACGGCACCACATATCCCGAAGACCGCGAGCTCGGCACCCGCCGTGCCCGTGCCGCCGCGCTGATGGAGCTTGGTCTGCCCGGCGCCGCATACATCTATCAGGGCGAGGAACTGGGCCTGTTTGAGGTGGCCGATATTCCGTGGGATCACTTGGAGGATCCGACCGCCTTCCACACCACCCGCAACACGATGGACAAGGGCCGCGACGGCTGCCGCGTGCCGCTGCCGTGGACCGCCGCCGATGAGCCGGCCTTGGCCGATTTCAGCCGTCCGGCTCCGGCCGATGACGGTACCGGCGAAAACCATGTGCCGCTGTGCGCCGCCGGCCAGTTCGGCACGGGCGCTTCCTTCGGCTTCTCCCCTGCGGTTCGCGCCGATGGCGTGACGCCGGCCGCCGACCCGCACCTGCCGCAGCCGCTGTGGTTCAAGGATTACGCGGTGGACGTGGAGCAAGCCGACCCGGACTCGATGCTCGCGCTGTATCGCGCCGCACTGGCGATTCGCCAGGAGTCGCTGACCGCCACGCGCGACACCACGGCCGAGCAGGTGGACATGGGCGACGATGTGGTGGCGTACACCCGCGCGGCGGTTGGCGGGCGGGTGTTCACCTCAATCACCAACTTCGGCAATGCCCCGGTCGCGCTGCCCGATGGCTCCGTGGTGCTGGCGTCCGGCCCGCTGACCCCCGAAGGCCAGCTCCCCACCGACACTTCTGCGTGGGTTATCAAGTAGATCCCTTGGAATAAGCGAAAGGCCGCCGTTCCGAATGAATCGGAGCGGCGGCCTTTTGGTATGCACTGGGGACCACCCTCAGGCGCTTACGCGCCAGCGTACTGCAACACGGACAGCCTGAAGGCTGCGATTGCCGGCTCGCTGTTCGTGCGCACCTCACCCGAGGGGAGCCAAGGAAGAATCACTGAACCTGGGCGCGGGCGATCTTGCCGGTGAAGGAGTTGGCCTCGTCGGCATCCTTGACGCCATCCTTGTTCCAGGAGAACATGGCGCGCAGCTTCGGGCCGACGGTCTCGATGCGCTCGTTGGAGTACTTCTCCTGCAGCTCCTTGAAGTGCGGGGCGCCGGCATCCTGGTCGTCAATGAACTCCTTGGCGAAGGAGCCGTCCTGGATGCGCTGCAGGTGGTATTCCATGCGCTTGCGGCAGTCCTCGTTGATGACGGTGTTGACGTAGTCGCCGTACTGAGCGGTGTCAGAGCAGGACCAACGAGCCTTGTTCAGACCGCCCTCGTTCATCAGGTCGACGAGCATCTTGAGCTCGTGGCAGACCTCGAAGTAGGCGATTTCCGGCTGGTAGCCGGCGTCGGTCAGGACTTCGAAGCCCATCTCGACGAGCTTGTTCACGCCACCCATGAGCACGTTCTGCTCGCCGAAGAGATCGGTCTCGGTCTCTTCCTTGAAGGTGGTCTTGATGGCACCGGCGCGCAGGGCACCGAGGGCCTTGGCGTAGGCCAGGGTCAGAGCCCAGCCGTCGCCACGCGGATCCTGCTCGACGGCCACGACGACCGGCACGCCACGGCCAGCGGCGTACTCACGACGAACGATGTGGCCCGGGCCCTTCGGGGCAACCATGAACACCGGGTGATCCTCAGACGGCTTGATGTAACCGTAGTGAATGTTGAAGCCATGAGCGAACGCAACAGCAGCACCCGGCTTGATGTTGGGCTCGATGTCGTTGGCCCAGATGGTGCGCTGGTACTGGTCGGGGGCCAGAATCATGATCACGTCGGCCTCGGCGGAAGCCTCGGCCACGGACTTGACCTCGAGGCCCTGCTCCTTGGCGAAGTCGACCGACTTGGAGGTCGGACGCAGGCCGACGACCACGTCGACACCGGAATCGCGAAGGTTCAGCGCGTGGGCGTGGCCCTGGGAGCCGTAGCCGATGATTGCGACCTTCTTGCCTTCGAGAACAGAGAGATCACCGTCGTTCTCATACCAGATCTGTGCTGCCATTATTGGCACTCCTTTTCAGTAGTGGGTTGTGGCGCCGCTGGGCGCCGGGGGTATCTACGGTGTGCAGATAAGTCCTGTTTTGCGAGGATTGTGTCCTTCAAACCGAGTTCAATCCTACCGAGAACGCCGTCGCAGCCCCGCTGGAGTCCACAACGTGAGCTAGGTCACTATTGGAGTATGGACAGCCGTGTGCAGAGAACGATTCTCGATAACAACTCTGCACCCTTTTGAACAGAATCGCACAATCCCACATATGGGGAAAGGCTGAGATATCAACGATCTTGCATATTCGGTGTTCGTTTGCCTGCAAGAAATCAGCGCATAGTTGTTATTGAGAATGATTCGCTGCGCGCAACAACACAAAACCGCCGCTCCCGTATGGGCGGGAACGGCGGTTTGCTAGCTTAAATCCCCTTCAGGGGCGGCAATCACTGAACCTGGGTACGAGCGATCTTGCCGTTGAAGGACTCAGCCTCGTCCTTGTCCTTGGCCTCGGCGTTATTCCAGGAGAACATGGCGCGCAGCTTCGGGCCAACGGTCTCGAGGTGCGGGTGAGAGTACTCTTCCTGCAGCTTCTTGAACTTCGGAGCGCCGGCAGCCTGGTCATCCATGAACTCCTTGGCAAAGGAGCCATCCTGAATGCGCTTGAGCTGGTACTGCATGCGCTTCTTGGTCTCCTCGGTGATGACGGTGGAGGTGTAGTCGCCGTACTGAGCGGTGTCGGAGCAGGACCAACGAGCCTTGTTCAGACCACCCTCGTTAGCGAGGTCGACGAGCATCTTCAGCTCGTGGAACACCTCGAAGTAGGCGATTTCCGGCTGGTAGCCAGCCTCGGTCAGCACGTCGAAGCCGAGGTCGCACAGGTGGTTGATGCCGCCCATGAGGACGTCCTGCTCACCGAACAGATCGGTCTCGGTCTCCTCGGTGAAGGTGGTCTTGATGGCGCCTGCACGCAGAGCGCCCAGAGCCTTGGCGTAAGCCAGGCACAGCGGCCAGGTCTTACCGTCCGGGTCCTGCTCAACAGCAACGACGACCGGGACACCACGGCCAGCGGCGTACTCACGACGAACGATGTGGCCCGGGCCCTTCGGGGCAACCATGAACACCGGGTGATCCTCAGACGGCTTGATGTAGCCGTAGTGGATGTTGAAGCCGTGGGCGAAGGCCAGGGCAGCGCCCGGCTTCAGGTTCGGCTCAACGTCCTTCTTGTAGACGGCTGCCTGGTACTGGTCAGGCAGAAGAATCATCACAACGTCAGCCTCAGCGACGGCCTCGCCAACCGGCTTGACCTCAAGGCCCTGCTCCTTGGCGAACTCCACGGACTTGGAGGTAGGACGCAGGCCGACGACCACGTCGACACCGGAGTCACGCAGGTTCAGCGCGTGGGCGTGACCCTGAGAACCGTAGCCCAGGATAGCCACCTTCTTGCCATCGAACACGGACAGATCGGCGTCCTTCTCGTACCAGATAGTTGCTGCCATGATTGGCGCTCCTTTTATTTCTTTTATCGCTTCGGGATTGTACTTTTTTCTTGCGTTCTGCGGGGTTTTCGCTGAGCGATATTCTGTTGTGGCTTTCCTTGTGGGCTTTTCCGATATGCAGGTTTAGTCCCGTGCATCGGAAAAGCCCTGTAGGGGTTCACTTAGTGGAATTAGGGGTTTTCACGTTGTGAACATCGTCACTTGGTAAAGTCAACGTCCTTAGTCTCCTTGCAGGTGAGCACGGAGACGAGGCAGCACACGGCCATCACGGCAAGGTAGAGGCCCACGGAGTGGACGCCCCAGTGGGAGCTCAGCCAAGTGGCGATGGTCGGCACGAATGCCGCGCCGACGATGGCGGCCAGGTTGTAGCCGATGCCGGAGCCGGAGTAACGCACGTTGGCGTCGAACAGCTCAGGCAGGAAGGCGCCGATCGGGCCGAAGGCGATGCCCATCAGGGCAAAGCCGACGCACAGGAACACCATGTTGGCGAAGAAGTTCTTCTGGCCGACCAGACCACCGTCCAGCAGGAACGGGAAGAGTACGGCGAACACCACAAGTGCGCAGGAGGAGAAGGTCAGCACGCGACGGCGGCCGATCTTGTCCGCGTACAGGCAGGACAGCACGATGAACAGGGCGAACACGCAGATGGAGATCATGAGCATGAGCAGGTATTCCTGGTTGGTGAAGCCAAGGTTGCCGCCGCCTTCGCCCTGCTCCTTGGTGCCCCAAGCGAGGGACCAGGTGGCGAGCGTGTAGAACAGCGTGTAGGTCACAGCCACAAGGAAGGTGGCCTGCAGCACCTGACGCCAAGACTTGCGGAAGACCTCGGTCAGCGGGGACTTGACAACCTTCTTCTGCTCCTGAGCCATACGGAAGATCGGGGTCTCCTCCATGTGAACGCGGACCACGAGACCGACGATCACCAGGATGGCGGACAGCAGGAACGGCACACGCCAGCCCCAAGCCAGCATCGCGTCCTGATTGTTGAAGGATTCGAGCACGAAGTAGGTGCCGTTGGACAGGAAGAAGCCGATCGGGGCGCCGAGCTCCGGGAAGGAGCCGTACAGTGCGCGCTTGTCTTCAGGCGCGTTCTCGGTGGCGACCAGTGCCGCGCCGGACCATTCGCCGCCCAGGCCGATGCCCTGGATGAAACGCAGCAGGCAGAGGATGGCGACTGCACCAACGCCGACCTGATCGTAGGTGGGCAGGCAGCCAATCAGGAAGGTGCCGACACCCATGGTCATCAGGCTGACGACCAGCGTGGTCTTGCGGCCCATGCGATCGCCGAAGTGGCCGAAGATCAGCGAGCCCAGCGGGCGGGCGATGAAGGCGACGGCGAAGGTCAGCAAGCTCATCAGCAGTGCGACGGTGGGGTTGTCCTTCGCGGAGAAGAAGATGTGCGGGAAGTAGTTTGCCGCGGCGGTGCCGTAGGCGTAGAAGTCATAGAATTCGATGGCGGTACCGACCATCGACGCGGCGATCACGGTCTTGACCGAATCGCGTACCAAGGTAGCGGCTTTACCTGCCGCCTGCCCTAAGCCAGTCTCTTCGACTGCTGCAGTCATTGTTACTCCTGTTTTGCTCTCGTTCACTCTCATCGGCGGGCGATTATTTCGCCCCACAGGGAGGTTGTTGTTCTGTCGCTGTGTTGTTGCCGTGTACTGTCCGCTACCGTTTCCGTCTGCGGGATTCTGCCGTAAGCCTTGTGAGCGCAACAAAAAAAGCCCCGCATCATGCAGGGCCGTGCCGATTGTGTCAGCTTGATTGGCCCTGCCTTCGTTGACGGGGCTTCAAGCATCAGTGCCGAATTAGTCCGCCAGCGAAGACGGGCTAATAATTCGTGCGGATACAAACGCAGAAGCATTGAATCCAGTCATCGCGTGGCCTCCTTTCGGTATTTCCTCAGGCCGTTCGACCTGAACTGGAATGTAAACATAGGTTTGTATGTCTTGCCAATCCAGCAAGGGTTCACATTGTGGACATTGTGACGTAGGAGTCATGTGAGATGGGTGACTGTGGGCGGCCGTGACTCGGCTCCCCTCAGTCGCCTACGCCGCCAGCTCGGCCGCAATTACAGACGGGCTACCGCCCGCAGTCTGCCTGCTCGCCTCCCGGCTCGCCTTCGCCTACAAACAGTCCACCGGACTGTTTGCTTCACAGCTCAGCCTCAGAGAGGGGAGCCAAGATAGGAGTCACCGGGTGGTTTCGCCGGGGATGAGGGCTACGGGGATGACTTCTTCGGGAGTGGGTTGGGTGTCAACGTCCGAAGCGCTATCGTTCTTGGACGGAGAGGCGGGGCCACCGTCGGCGGCGATCTGTGAGTCCATGCGGACGGCGAGCGCGGCGGCGATGGCCGGGAAGTCCTGTCGAATCGCGGTCAGGCGTTTGCCGGCGGTTTCGGCCATGAGAGTGCCGTCATAGGCGATGACTTGCAGATCAGCAGGCACCTCGATACCCCGTCGTGAGGCTTCCTGCAATGCCACGGATGCCACCACATCGGAGCCGACGATGGCGTCGACATCAGGATACTGTTCGAAAATGGCGCATGCGGTGGCTTCGTGGGCGGCGATGTCGGCCACGGCGCCGGCTTCCACGTAATCGCAGGCAATGCCCGCATCGGCCAGCAGACGCTCGACGGTGAGATGGTAGCGAATCGTGGGGAACGTGGTGGCCGCAGCGAACTGGGAGCGCGGGCCGCCGACGAGCACCACGTGGCGCGCTCCGGAATCGATGAGCTGGCGAGCAATCAGACGGCCTCCCTGTTCATGATCAGACCGGACGACCGGCACACCCTCACCGAGCGTGCGGTCGAAAGCGACAATTGGCCGATGGATGGAGGTCCAGTAGTCGGCCGGATGCTCGGTGTGGGCCGCCATGATGATGCCGTCCATCATGTGCCGCTGGAGCATGTCGATGTACTCGCTCTCGCCCTTGTCTGTATCGGCGGTGGAGCAGAGCAGGGTTTTGAGGTCGCGCGCGGCGAACTCGCGCTGCAGATGCGCGGTGAGTGTGGAGAAGAACGGGTGGGCGATGGTCGGCATGATCACGCCGATGGTGTTGGTGCGGTTTCGGTAGAGGTTGCGGGCCAGCTCGTTGGGAATGTAGTTGAGCTGGCGCATCGCGGACTCGACTTTGGCACGCATATCGGCCGAGACGTAGCCGGTGTTGTTGACCACCAACGAAACGGTGCTTAAGGACACCCCTGCCGCTTTGGCTACGTCGCGCATGCCGACCATGGTTTTGCTCCCCTGCGAGTACTGGACTGGATCACTGCTGACCAGTGTACTCGAACCGGTTTATTATTCGGCAGATTTGGTGGTGAGGGTGACGATTCCGGCCAGCAGCACCATGACGATGGCGGACGGGAAGAGCAGGTAATAGCCGAAGCTATGCTCGAAGGCGTTCACCAGTAGCGCGCCGATGATGGCGGCGAGCGCCAGACCGGCCGAGTTGGCGAGCGCATAAATGCCGAGGTCGTGGCCGGCTCGGCGCGGGTCGGGCAAAGAGTCCATCACCAGTTCAAGTCCGAGCGAATCGTAAATGCCGAAGGCGAATCCGGAGATCAACGCAAACAGCAGCATGCCGTTTTCACGGGCAGTGCCGGTGGACCAGACGCCAAGGCCCCATGCGAGCCCCAGACCAATCGCATACAGCAGGCAGGCACCGGCCACCACACGGGCCACGGGAATGTTCTTTTCCTCGATTCGCTCGGAAATCGGCCCGGCGGCCCAGGAGGCGAGCGCGGCACCGATCAATGTGGCCACAGCCATACCGGCAATGAGGAATCCGGCCGGAATGGTCAGCGGCGCGGACGTAAGTACCACGGCCTTGCCATAAACCCAGAAACGTACGAGATACCACAGAAACACACCGGTCAGCCCAACACCGGCCATCATGCACGTACGGGCGGCGAACACCCGGGAGAACTCGGGAGCGTGGGCCGGCGGGCGCAATTGGTCAAGTACCTGACTGCGGTCAAAAAGCTGGTTCGGCTGCTCAGCGCTAGAAGGCTCCTTGGGCAGAATCAATACGGTGGCAATACCGGACACTGCAAATAGCACGGCGGTGTAACTAAACGGCGCAAACGAATTGAACATCACACCAAGCGCACCCATGCACACGCCAAGCGCTTGGCCGAGCATCACACCGATGCCATGCCAGCGTTCGATGCGAGGGCGGAACTTGTCGGGCACCCGTTCGCTGATGGCGCTGGTCAACGGCACGGAAAGCATCGCATAGGCGAACTGTAGGAACACCCAGAAAATACAAAGCACAATGATGCCGATATTCTGCCCCAGAATCAGCGTGATCAGCGCGCACAGCAGACCTCCGCCAACCATCCACGGGGTACGACGGCCCAATGGCGTGCGTGTGCGGTCGGACAACACTGAAATCAGCGGCATCGCAAACATGGAGGCCACTACGCCGACAATCACCAACACGGCCAGGGGCATCGCCAATTCGGTGGCGACGGGCAACGGGCGGCCAGTGGCCGGATTGATGGCGATATGACCGGCAACAGCAGTGTCATAGCCGAACGTACGCGCAATCGCGTTGGGCATGGCAATGGTGTTCAACGCCACCCAAGGTGCGCCGACCAGAATTGAAGCAGCGAAGAAACCCCAGTTGAGTCGGGAGACCTGACCTGCGGTAGGGCGTTGGCCATTGACGGCGACCATGGGATCGCGCATGTCGAGGTAGGCGGACGACATATCCGGCGCGGGAGTGTCCACACTGGCGGCTGCAGCAGCGGCTGCCGAAGAACCGGCGGAAGCCAATCGCACAGCCTGGACCTCAGGCTGGTCCGCAGAGGCTTCGGGCGGGCGGCGGCGATTCTTGATGGCCAGTCTGGCCACGGCGGCTTTGTCTTCGGGACTTAGGACCTTGTCCAAATCCGGGCGATCATCAATACCCGGACGCACATACGGTTCCAACATGATGCTGCTCTTTCTCTGTTCTGCTGCTCGTCTCGTCGATTCCGGCGGGATGCTTGGGCCGCGCCCGCAGGAGCACGACCTTCAACCCCGCATACGCAAAACCGCCCGAGCGCACTGGCTTCAGTGCACTGCGGGCGGTTTGTTTTCCATGGACCCAGCTTACGCCGGACGCACTACTTGGAGCGCGCACAGCGGAGTGGCGTTTATGGGCCAACGGTTAGTCGATATCGGCAATCGGCGGGTTGGCGAGCAGATCGTGGGTTTCGTGGTCGCCGGCGGCATCGCTCCAGGCAAGGCTGGCGACCGGGGTGGCGTTGTCTGTGCCGAGGCCGCGTCCGGGCTCGAAGGTGAGGGCGGCCGTGGACGCGCCGTCGGCGGCGGTCCAGCGGAAGGTGATGGACGTGTCGCCATCGACCTCGTAGCTGAACTCGCCATCGAATGCAGACAGCTCGTTGCGGAACTTGGCCAGGGCGTTCAGGGCCTTGACCACCGGGCGTTCGAGGTTTTCATCGATTTCGGCGGTGGAGTAGTAGTGGCGGTTGATGTCGCGGCCGTTGTTGGTGCGGCGCAGCAGTTCCATGTCGTTGCGGCCGGCGAGCGCGCCCACGTAGTAGACCTGCGGCACGCCCGGCAGGAAGAACTGCACGGCGCGGGCGGCCAAGTAGTGCTGGTCGTTGCAGCCGAGGGCCGAGTAGTACGTGGAGTTGACCTGGTAGAGGTCGAGGTTGGATGCGGCGGCACCGGTGGCGGCCTGGGATTCGCCGTGGGTGTTGGCATGGATGGTGTTGACCAGGTTGTCGACGTCCTCGTCGGGCACGAGGCCCTTGAGGGAGCGGTCGAGCTGGTCGGAGCCGATGTCGATCACGCCGATGCCATCGTGCGTATCGAGCACGGTGACGGCGTTGTTCGGGCGGATCTCGGTCCAGTGGGCCACGGGTTCGACGTGACCGGTGAACAGCGAGTGCAGAAGCAGCGGCGGCAGGGCGAAATCGTAGACGCGGTCCACCTTGGAGGCGATTTCCACCTGCTTCTTGTAGTAGCTGTGAACCTCGATGAGGATTTCAAGGCCGCGCTTGACGCCCTCCTCGCGCAGACGGGAGATGAGCTTAAAGGTCTTGGGGGTCATGAAGCAGCTGGTGCCGGCTTCCTTGGCGCCGTAGCCCACGGCGTCGAGACGGATGTAGCGCACGTGGCTGGCGGCCATCTGATCGAAGATGGACATCAGGTATTCCCAGCCCTTGGCGGAATCAGTGTCGATGTCCACCTGCTGCGGGGTGAAGCTCACCCAGACCAAGCGCGTCTTGCCGGCGAACTTGTAGTGGGTGAACGGCAGGCCCGGGCGCGGGCGGTAGATGCCGGCCAGGTCTTCTTCGGTAGCGCCGTTCGGGAAGACGGAGCTCATGGTCAGGAACATCGGGTAATACTCGGATTCCTCACCTTTTTCAAGCACATCTTGGAACTGCTTGGATTCCCAGCTCATGTGGTTGACGATGGCGTCGACCATGATGTCGTGGGTTGTGGAGAGTTCGGCGACGTCATCCCACGAGCCGAGGCGCGGGTCGACCTTGGTGTGGTCGATCGGGTCGAAGCCGGCGTCCGCGCCGTCAAACGGGGTGAAGAACGGCAGGATATGAACGCCGTCATACACGCCGTTGAAGCGGGTGCGCAGGATGTCGGTCATCGAGCTAAGAGTGCCATCGCCGAGACGATCGGCGTATGTGATGAGTTGCACTTTGTTTTTCATGGGACCTCCCTTGGCTCATGGGCGCGGGTGCAATTTGCGTGCGCATCTGCCTGTTTGTTGTTTACGTATTTGCATACTCACGTATGTATCGAACCGGTTCGATATTACCTCGAAAGGGACGTCAATGTCCAGTCGCGCAGTGAAATGCGCGTGTCGAACCGATTAGATGCGGTGTTCTATGCAGCTTAGCCTGTCCGACTCCAATGTGTCCGATTGATAACGCCCGGTTTGTTGCGCATTTTGGTTGAGGCTTGAGTTGAGAGACATGGTCCGTCGTCCGGGTACGATTTCAGTCGCCAAACCAAATCAACCTATTTAGGAAGGCGACGGAACCATGCCGAATCAGATTCTACAGGTCGACGAGAACATGCTCGAGACGAAGCTGGACCGGTTGGTGTCGGAGAAGGTCGAACAGCTGTTGAACGCGATGCTGGACGCGGAGGCCGACGAGATCACGGGCGCGTGCAGGCGTTCGTATACGCTGGAATGCAAGACGAATGCGGCCAGACGCGCGCTCGAGGGCGAGCCCCTCGCCCGCGTGGCGCGCGACGCGGGTTGCACGCCGACGAGCGTGTACCAGTGGATGCGCCGCTACCGGAGCGAGGGGATACTGGGACTGATGGACAGGAGAAACGCGCCGATGCCGGCCGAACCGATGCCCGCGGCCGGCGATGACGTGGAGGAGCTGCGCCGGCAGGTGGAGGTCCTGCGGCTGGAGAACGCGGTGATGCGGGAGACGATCGATGTTTTAAAAGCCGACGACCCGCGCCTCGACCCGTCCATGCTGACGAACAGGGAGAGGACGCGGGTCGTCGACGCGATCAGGGGTGAATTCGGCCTGGCGGCCTGTCTGAAGGCCGTGGGGCTGAAACGCAGCACCTACTATTACGAGCGCGGCGCGATCGCCGCGGGCGACAGGTACGCCGTGCTGCGGGCCCGCGTCGCCGGCCTGTTCGAGCAGGGTGGGCGCGCATGGGGATACCGGACCATCCACCGCATGCTGCGCCTTGACGAGTCCGACCCGATCGTCGTCTCGGAGAAGGTCGTCAGGCGGATCATGCGCGAGGGGGCCATGCGGCCCGTGTACCTGAAGCGGCCGAAGCGGTGGAGCTCCTACGCCGGCGAGATCGGCGAGGCCCCGGCGAACCTCGTGGAGCGGGACTTCCACGCCGACGCGCCGAACATGCTGTGGGTCACGGACGTCACCCAGTTCACCATGGACGGGTACAAGTGCTGGCTTTCCCCGGTGGTCGACTGCTTCGACGGGATGGTGGTCTCCTGGACCTTGTCGCGCTCCCCGAACGCCGACATGGCGAACCGGATGCTCCTTGACGCGGTCGCCACGCTCAGGGACGGGGAACATCCAATCATCCATTCCGACCGCGGCTGCCACTACCGGTGGGACGAATGGATCCGCATCTGCGAGGAGCACGGGCTGATCCGGTCGATGAGCGCCAAGGGATGCAGCCCGGACAACGCGGCCGCCGAGGGGTTCTTCGGCAGGCTCAAGAACGAGTTATTCTACGGGCGGGACTGGAGGGGCGTGGGCTACGAGGAGTTCCGCGAACGCCTGGCCGCCTACCTGACCCACTACAATGAAACCAGGATCAAGAAGTCACTGGACTGGATGAGCCCCGTGCAATACCGCAGAAGTCTTGGACTGGCCGCCTGACCGTCCAAAAAAAACATCCGCACCCCCTCCGTGCGATCATGGACGATGCGCTCCGCCTGCGCCATCGCATGATTCCGTACCTCCACACCATGAACTGGCGCGCATCCCGGACAGGCCTTCCCCTGGTGGAGCCCATGTATTGGGGATCGCCCGACATCGACGCCGCATACCACGTTCCCAACGAATACATGTTCGGCACCGAACTGCTGGCCGCGCCCATCACGGAACCGATGGATAAATCCTCCCGACGGGGCAAGGCCGACGTATGGCTGCCGCAGGGCGACTGGTTCGACTTCTTCACCGGGCGCCGGTATAGCGCGTCTTCGCCCAACGGACGGCGCATGACCGTCTGGCGTCCGCTCGACGGAATTCCCGTGTTCGCGAAGGCCGGCGGCATCGTGCCGATGCAGCCCCTGTCCGAGGGGGATTCCATCAACTCCGTCGACAACCCGCAGCATCTGGAGATCATCGTCTTCCCCGGAGCGGACGGCGACTTCACGCTGATGGAGGATTCGGGACATTACTCTCGGCAGATCACCCCGGCGACCACCGCGATCACCTATCGATGGCGCAAGGACGGCGCCACATCCGCACTCACGGTATCGCCAGCCCAGGGAGACGTTCACGCTCTGCCGGCCCGGAGAACATGGGATTTCCTGTTCCGAGGCATTACCGACAGCGACATATCCGTACAGGCCGACGGCGCATCCGTCGATTCGGATCGCCGGTATGATGCCGAAACCCTCACATTGCAGGTAACGGTCGCCGACGTATCCACCCGCAGCGAGATACGTGTCACCATCGGCGACACGACGATGGCCGCCGATCCCCGCATGGAAGACGTCTTCGACATCCTTCGGCATGCCGAAATGCGATATCTGACCAAGGAACAGGCTTATGCCGCCATAGCGGAGAACGGCATCGACGCATTGGCCACGATGGATTCACTCGAGCACGTCAGCGGGCCGGACATGGAAGATTGCTCCGATTCGCATATGCCGAGCGCCGTCCGTCAAGCGCTGACGGAGGTGCTGCTCCGATCCTAGCCCGCATGTCGCCTCTCCCGGAATACGCCACGGGAGAGGCGACAGCAGCCCGTCACAGACCCATGTCCAGGCGAACGCCGGGCCGTCAACACGTCGAGGCACGACGCACCAGATCGTAGGAGGTCACATACGTGCGGAACGGATCCGCCGACCCCTCGATGCGCGCGATCAGCATATCCACGGCATGTCGCGCGTAATCATCCACATGCGGGTCGATCGTCGTCAATCCGGGCATGCAGTACTCGGCATCCGGCACGTTGTCGAACCCAATGACCTGCATATCCTGCGGCACGCGCACGCCGCGCCGCTGCAGCTCATGAATCACCCCGATGGCGAGCGCGTCGTTCAGGCACATGACCGCATCCGGACGCGGCGCATCCGGATCGTCCAACAGCCCCGCCACCGCATCGCGGCCGCCGGACTGCACCCAATCCGCGTTACGGACCAGCCGCCAATCGACCTGCAGGCCACGCTCCTCATGGGCCAACACATAGCCGCGGGTACGCATCGTGCTGGTGGTTTCGGGCCGCGACTCGCGGTCGGCATCCGGGCATGCGTTCTCCGCGGTGCCGCCGATCAACGCGATCCTACGGCATCCCGAATCCAGCAGCGCCCCCACCGCGGTGCGTACGGCCTCCACGTTCGGCATCGTGACCCAATCGGCCAGTCCCTGCGTATCGTAATCGCCCACAATCACCAACGGATACGGCTGGTGCAGTATCGTGCGATCCGTGATCGGCGAGCCCATGAAGAAAATCCAGCCGTCCGCGGCCAGCTTCTTCGTCTCCGGGATCGCCTGCGCCAAGCCGCCGGCGCTGTTGTAGGTATCGGTGATCACCGCGTACCCGCGGGAACGTGCCGCCGCCACGATGCTGTCGGCGAGATAGGGCATGAACGGCTGGCAGAAATCGGTGATGGCCAGTCCGATGAGCTTCGTGCCGCCGGTTTTCATGGCGCGGGCGGACACGTTAACGCGGTATCCGAGGCGTTCGATGGCATCCTGGACACGCTGGCGCGTCTCCGGGCGCATACTGCCGGTGTTGTTCAGCACATTCGACACCGTTTTGATGGAGACGCCCGTCTCGCGCGCCACGTCGGTGATGGTCACCCGTTTCGCCACAGCACCCCTCTCGTCGCACCATCGGGCATGTTCCGCACGGTTCAGGCGGAACGCCCGTCTGATTCCAGCATAACGCGTTTTCCCCGGCCGGTCCGGTCCCTTCCGCCCGGCCCGGGAAGCAAGGGCCGTGCGATCCGTCCTTCTCCGGAACGGACCGCGCGGCCCATCGCGTCACTTGATGTGCAGGGCGGTCCAACTCACCGGCGGCAGGGAGACGCGGACCACGCCGGACTCGGCATCGTACATGGCCGACCCGTTGGCGTGCGGGGTCACACGGTTCTGGTCGTAGAGCGTATTCGCGGCGAACAGATCGTCGTCGTGCAGCGTCTGCGCCTCGACGGATGCCGGCTGCGCGCCGTCCTGCAGCCTGATCTCGAACTCGGCGGTCGCCTCGAGCGAACGGTTCACCGCAAACACGGCGAGCGAGCCGTCGGCGCAGCGCACGGCCACGGCGTTCACGCCGTCGACCTCGCCATAGCGCGGCGTATCCACGGTGCCGGCGGACAGCTTCGGCTCCAGCACGGTGCCGCCCTTGGCCAGGCGCGCGGTCACGGAGAACGGGTGGAACGTGGTCTGGCGCCAGGCCGGGCCGCCCGGCTCCGTCATGATCGGGGCGATGACATTGACCAGCTGCGCCAGGCTGGCGGCGCGCACGCGGTCGGCGTTCTTGAGCAGCGTGATCATCAGATCGCCGAACACCACGGCGTCGGCGGCGGTGTAGATGTCCTCCAGCAGACGCGGGGCCACCGGCCAGTTGCCGATGCCCTCGGGGGTCTTGCTCGGCTCCTCACCCTGGTACCAGACATTCCATTCATCGAACGAGATGTACACGTCGTGCGCGCTCTTCAGATGGGCCTTGGTGGCGTCGATGGTGGCGGCCACGTCCTTGATGAAGCCGTCCATATCCACGCCGGAGGCCAGGAAGCTGGCCATGTCGCGCGTGCCGTCCTCCTTGAAGAACGGCTGGTAGTAGGCGTGGCAGGAGACGAAGTTCACGTTCTCGTAGGTCTTCTCAAGAACGGTCTGCTCCCACTTGCCGAAGGTCGGCATGCCATGGGCGGAGGAGCCGCACACCACCAGTTCCACGTCCGGATCGATCTGGCGCATGCCGGCGGCCACGGAGGCGGCGAGCATGCCGTAGTCCTCGGCGGACTTGTGGCCGAGCTGCCACGGGCCGTCCATCTCGTTGCCCAGGCACCACATGCGGATATCGAACGGCTTGTCGGCGCCGTTGGCGCGGCGACGTTCCGACAGCTCGGTGCCGCCGGGCACGTTCGCGTACTCCAGCAGGTCCAGGGCCTCCTGCAGGCCGCGCGTGCCCAGGTTGACGGCCTCCATCAGCTCGTTGCCGCCGGTGGCCTCAAGCCATTCGGCCATCTCGTGCAGGCCGAATTCGTTGGTTTCGGTGGAATGCCAGGCCAGATCGAGTCGACGGGGACGTTCCTGCTTGGGGCCGATGCCGTCCTCCCAGCGGTAGCCGGACACGAAGTTGCCGCCCGGGTAGCGGATGGTGGTGGCGCCGAGTTCCTTGACCAGGTCGATGACGTCCTTGCGGAAGCCGTGCTCGTCGGCGGTCGGGTGGTCGGGCTCGTAGATGCCGGTGTACACGCAAGGGCCCGACCCCCGGAAAGTAGACACCGTGGGGTGAACAAAAGTAGGTGTAAGCCTATCAGACCTTAAGCGGCTTGGGACTCGAACTCATCGGGAGTTTGGTACCCGCACCAAGTGTGCCGACGGCACGTGTTGTAGCGCACGCACCACCGGAAGACGTCTCTGCGGCAGATCAGTTGATTGGCGAAGGTCTTCGCATCTTTGAGGACCTCCCGCTTTAAAGCTGCGTTGAACGACTCGGCGAGCGAATTATCCGCGCTGGTTCCCACCGCGCCCATCGACTGGGCAACGCCCAAGCGCTTGCATGTTGCCTGGAACTGCGACGAGGTATACACGCTTCCATGATCCGAGTGGAAAATCGCACCATCAAGACCTCCTCGCAGGTGGGAAGCGTTTTCGAGGGCCTCTTCTACCAGTTCGGTACGCATGTGATTTGCGATAGCAAAGCCGACAAGCTTGCGAGAAAAGCAATCAATCACTGTTGCTAAGTACATGTTCGCCCCGTCTGCGATCGGCAGATACGTAATATCGCCAACCAACACACGATTGGCAGCACAGGCTGTGAAATCACGGTTCACCAAGTCTGCGAACACGCGCCGGCCTTTGTCACGCGCAGTGGTCTTGACCCTGCGCTTCTTTTGAAATCCGAACAGGTTCTGGGCCCGCATCAAACGAGCCACTCTCTTGCGATTGATGCGCTTAGCCGGAGGTGTAGTGCCGTTGTCGCGCTTGCGGTCGTTGAGTTCAGCAGTGATGCGACGAGCGCCCCAGACGCCGTTTTCAGCGTCGAAAATTGCCTGGATCTCCGCGGCCACCACAGCGTCATCTACAAGGCGCGCACGGCGCCGTGGAGCCGAGTTCTTCCACTTGTAATACGAAGACCGATTTAGCCCCAGGACTGTGCACATCCGCTTGACCGAGTAGTCGGCGAGATTGTCGTCAACGAACTGGAAGCGGATCACCAGGTCGTCTCTTCCGCAAAATACTTCGCGGCCTTACGCAGAATATCGCGCTCTTCACGAAGCCTTTTGTTTTCGCGTTCTAGCTGGCGGATTCTTTCCGCATCAGCAAGCTTTTCTACGGGTGACGCTGCATCTTCATCCTTGGCGACGTTAGTGCCGAATTGCTTGTACCAGCATCCCAAAGTCGAGCGATTGATTCCGAGTTCTTCTGCGACCTTGCGCATTGAGGTATCCGGGTTCGACTCGAACATCGCGACGGCGTCGCGCTTGAACTGTTCCGTGTAAACCTTGCGGGGCATGGTGGTAGATTACCTTCCTTCCCAACCACACTGGCTGGAATCAGAGGTGTCTACCTAACGGGGGTCAGGTCCCAACGGCCAAGGTGCTCGACGAACGAACCGAACAGACGATTGTTGACCGGAGCGACCTCAAAATCGTCATCGACGACGAGACGTGCGGTCAGATGGTCCTGCTGGGGCATGGGATTCCTTTCTACATATCTGCATGCACTCTGCATACGTGACACGTATCCATACAACGATGTACCGCGGAGGCGCGGGCGACCGGGGACATCCGTGTGACAGCCACCAGTGTAGTACAACCTTGTACTGACTGCCGGAAGGCGTGGCGCAGAGACGGCTGAGACCTTTTGGCGCACCACTGCAGCAAAAAAGATCCCAAGAAGTCGAATTACAGTCCCATCCGACGCATAGCCACCGTGAACATACGGCAAAAGGCATCAACCACGTCACCCGTCCACCCGCTACATTCACAAGCAGTACCGCCCACTCTGCATCATTCGCATATGCAAAGGCCGCGAACCGTACGATGACGGTTCGCGGCCCCCTGACATGCCATTAGGCCACCCGGCTCGCACCGGCTGTTCGGCCTGCCGGCTCAGCCCTCGCGCTTGGGCGCCTGGCTGGCCACGCGGGTCAGGCGCGGCGGGCGGCGCGTGGACACGAACAGTGGCTGCACCTCGACCAGCGGGTTGTACGGCGCCAGGCCGAACCACTTGACCGGGGAACCGGCCACGCGGCGGATCGCGTACTTGATCTGCAGCGAGAGGGCGCCACGGCCGGAGACCTTCGACTCGGGCATCAGCGCCTTGTGGATCACCACGTAGCGGATGGTGCCGATGCCGGGATCGGCGTCAAGCTTCGGGTAGATCGACTGCTGGTTCGGCAGCTCGCCGGTCTTCTCCAGATCGTGCATGATCTGATGCAGGTAGGCCGGGATGGACTGCGAGACCTTGAAGCCGAGGCGGATGCGCACACGGAACAGGTAGTCGGTACCGAAGCTCTCGACCGAATACTCACGGGTGAACGGCTCGTCGGTGGTCTCGACGGCCACCGCCCACCATGCGCGGGCGCGCTTGGGGTGGTCGGCGAAGATCGAGAAGAAGATGTCCGTATCGAGACGCTTCAGGTCCGGATCGCTGGTCAGGTAGACGATGTTGTCCGCGAACCGGTGGATGCGGCTATCGCCGTGCAGCTTGTCCAGCGCGGGGAGGAAGTCCTTCGGCATCATGTGCCGACGCTGCGAGCGCTCCAGCTTGGTGCCCTCGTTCCACGTGTACATGATCATGAGGATCGCCAGCGTGAGCAGCAGCGTGAACCAGCCGCCGTGCAGGAACTTGGCCATCGAGGCGGCGAAGAACAGGACCTGGATCGCCAGGAACACGATGGTGAACACAACGGCGCCGAACTTGTTGCTGCGGTGCCACAGGTAGATGCCCAGCAGGATCGTGGTGGTGATCATCGTGATGGTCAGTGCCAAGCCGTAGGCCGCCGAGATATGTTCCGAATCGCGGAACAGCAGCAGCACGGCCAGCGTGGCCACGCACAGCACCACGTTGACGACCGGAATGTACAGCTGGCCGCGGGTACGGGCAGGGTAACAGACCTGCAGATGCGGCATCCAGTTGAGGCCGGTGGCCTCGGAGACCATGGTGAACGCGCCCGTAATCAGCGCCTGGGAGGCGATGATGCCGGCGGTGACCGACAGCACGACGGCCACATAGCGCACGTTCGGATCCATCATCTGGAAGAACGGGTTGATCCCCTCGGCGTCGGCCAGTTCGGGGTTGTTCTGGTTGCGCAGCATCCACGCGCCCTGGCCGAAGTAGTTGAGCACCAGCGCCACCTTGATGAACGGCCAGGTGAAGTAGATGTTGCCGCGGCCCACGTGGCCCATATCCGAGTACAGCGCCTCGGCGCCGGTGGTCGAAAGGAACACGGTGCCCATCAGCGCCAGACCGGTGGCGTTATTCGGACTGAACAGGAACTTGATGCCGTAGTACGGGTTGAGTGCGGCGAGCACGGACCAGTCGTTGCCGATGGCTACCACGCCGACGATCGCCAGGAACGCGAACCAGACCATCACCACCGAGCCGAAGACCTTGCCGATCGATTCGGTGCCGCGCGACTGCACGGCGAACAGGATCACGATGATCACCGCGGTGATCATCATCGTCAGATCCTTGTTCTCGGTGAACAGATGCTCCAACGCCGGCAGCGTCTTCAGGCCTTCGACGGCGGACGAGATCGACACGGCCGGCGTCAGCACCGAGTCCGCCAGGAAGGCCGCGCCGCCGAGCATGGCCGGTATGACGAGCCATGCGCCGTATTTGCGAATCAACGAGTACAGAGCAAAGATGATTCTGCAGAAACGGACATCCAAACATCCCAATTCACATCACACATGACCGATTCTCCAGAATCGGACACACAGAACACATTTTTCGGAACTCAGACGTCCGATTCGGCAGAATCGGACACATGTGCACAAGTCGAATGATGAGCACGACTATCGACGGGCGTTCGCCGGTTGTGGACGCCGCTGAAATCGATGCGATCCACACCGGGCACACGCATGAAGACGCACAGTATCAACGCGTGGTATCGCCTGGCACCAGTGTCATGGGAATAAGCACGTTCGGCTCGAACGGCTTGGGGATGTTCTTGCGTGAAGCGTTAGCCGCGGCCACTTCCTCATTGGCAATCGCCTGCACGATATGGTCGGCCGCCGACTGTGCGATCGCCGAGAAATCCTGCGCGACCGCGGTCAGCTTCATGCCGGCCAAATCAGTCAAATACGTACCATCGTAGGCAACGATCTGCAGCTCGTCAGGAATGGAAATTCCACGGCCCAACGCTTCGCGCACGCAGAACGATGCACCAATATCGGAACTGACCACGGCATCGACGCCGTCGGTCGTCACCTTGTCGAGCGCATTGCTGACCGCACGATGATAGCCGGCAAAATCCATCACTTCGCCAGCTTCAACATACTCGTATCTCACGCCTGCGGAGGTCAATTCCTGTTCCAACGTGAGGTAGTAGCGCACCGTCGGGAACGTGGTCTTTCCCAAATCGAACGGTCCTTCCTCGACTTCTCCGCGCGCAGCCAAATCGAAGAATTGATCTCGCGGACCGCCAATCATCACCACATGTTTGGCACCATTGCGGATCAGCATCTGCGCAATCAATCGCCCACCCTGCTCGTGGTCGGATCCGATTGACGAAATACCGTCTCCAAGCACACGGTCGAACGCGACGATCGGGCGATGAATCGACGTCCAATAATCGCCGGGATGCGAAGTGTGCGCACACATGACGATGCCGTCCATCATGTGCCGACGCAACATGTCGACATACTGGATTTCGCCATCCGCCTCATCTGCGGTAGAGCACAGCATAGTGCGTAATCCTTGCGCGGCGAGTGCATGCTGCAGATGTGCGGTAAACGTCGCAAAGAACGGGTGGCGGATGGTAGGCACGATGACGCCGACCAGATTCGTGCAATCATGATACAGATTGCGGGCAAGCTCGTTCGGCACATAATTGAGGGCTTGCATGGCTTTGCGCACACGTTCGCGCATGTCATCAGACACGTACCCGTTGCCGTTCACCACCAGCGAGACGGTGCTCAGAGACACCCCGGCCTTCTTCGCCACATCGCGCATGCCGACCATGATCGCACCTTCCCCGTTATCACTGTTCTATCGTTGTATGCTCACGTGCTTACCACGAAATATTACATTCATTTACATTCTCTCGAACCTGTTCGACAGTCCGGCAACGAAATACAGCTTCTTAGTGTCGACTCCTGCGGAGGCGAAGGCCTTCAGCAGCGGCTTGGTCTGGTCGAATGCAATCACCAGCGTCGCATCCGGGCTGGCGGCCTTGATGGCGGTTGCGCTCAGATTTCTTTCATGTTACTCAGCGACCGTCCGCGTAACGTGAAAATT